>Ga0070714_100000049_pt1 | contig 111102 bp, 89 predicted proteins | sample LARL83metaG_FD_65450 | JGI IMG/M metagenome (GOLD analysis project Ga0070714, IMG submission 65450) | Corn, switchgrass and miscanthus rhizosphere microbial communities from Kellogg Biological Station, Michigan, USA - LAR L8-3 metaG | ecosystem: Host-associated > Plants > Roots > Rhizosphere ... | reverse complement strand
CGACGGAGATGCTTGCGGCCAAGAGGCATGCCGGGGTGCACACACCCGTAATCGTGGGCAAAATGATAATTGCCAATCAACAGATGGCATACGCAGCCTAACTAGTTTAGGCAGCCGTCCCAAGAGGCTTCGCCCGTGGGCCTCCGAAGGACGTCACACAGCGGGCTGCTCTTTCCGTCTACGTCTGGGGCGGAAGGCTAAGATCTCAGGCTAGCGGGTCGCGTTTCTTGTCGGTTCTGAGCGCGCGCCGCGAAGGTCCCAGGGTAATGCCTGGGGCATGAACTCGACTACGCATGTAGTCTCTTGACCAGTAACATTTTCGGACGCGGGTTCGACTCCCGCCGCCTCCACCAATTCAACCTCTCTCCTTCCGGTTTCTACCGAACCGTCCATCCACCACGGGTTTCACTCCGTGAAAATTTTCTCTGGTAAACTGGCGCGCATGAGAGCTTCCACACGGCGACAGTTTGTTGAGCAGTGTGCTGCTGTGGCCGCGGGGGCTTGGCTTCTGCCCGGCCTCGCGCACGCGGCGAACCCCGGGCCCATTGTTAACTTCCCTTCTGCGCCGCGAGAGCGCGTCGCGGTCGCGGCTTATCCGTTTCGCGAGTTCATCGTCGGATGGAAAGGTTGGGACGGCAAGACTCCCAGCAAGGTTCCGTTGGCTCAGCAGATGCAGCTGAAAGATTTCGCCGCGCACGTCGCGGAGAAGTTCAACGTGCACAAGATCGAGCCCTGGAGTCCCATCTTTCCCTCAACCGACCCAAAATATCTGGAGCAGTTCCGCGCCGCCGTTGAGAAAGCTCATTCGGCGGTCGTGGACATAGCAGTCGACGGCGGCTACAGCCAATATTCGCCGGATGCCGACGTGCGTGCCAAAGCCGTCGCAGCAAGTAATCAGTGGGTGGACGTGGGCGCGGCCCTCGGCTCCCCCAGTATTCGCACGCATATCGACGCCGCTAAAGATTCGAAACCCGATGTTGGACGCACAGCCGACACGCTCGCTCGCATCGCGGAGTACGCCGAGAAGAAGAATGTGGTCGTGCATCTCGAGAACGACAATCCGATTAGCGAAGATCCGTTCTTTATCGTGCAGGTGATCGAGAAAGTGAACAGCCCGTGGCTACGGGCGCTGCCGGATTTCGGCAACACGGTTGCTGCACATGATGAGGACTACGCGTATCGGGCGATTGATGCGATGTTCGCGCACGCGTTCGCCATTTGTCATGTGAAGGATGGTGAAGTAGACGACGGCAAGGTCTCGCACGTGGATCTGGCGCGCACGTTTGCCATTCTGAAGAAGCACGGCTACAAGGGATACTGCTCGATCGAGTACGACGCGCCGGGCGATCCGTACAAGCCTACGGCGGAGTTGGTCGAGAAGACGATTCAGTTTCTTTCCTAGCGGAGAGTCATGGCGGGACAAGGCGTTCAGCGTCGAGAAGTGTTGCGCATCCTGGGGACGGCAGCGGCTGCGGCGCAGTTTCCCGGCTTCAGCAAGTGGGGATTCGCCTGCGGGCACATCGGGAGTGCCGCGCTGCAGATCAGGCCGGCGATCTATCATCCTCAATTTTTCACGGCCGCGGAATACGCAGTGGTCGAGCGATTGGCGGATATGATCATCCCCAACGACGGAACGCCGGGCGCGAAGGAATCGGGCGTTGCGGAGTTTATTGATTTCATGGTCGCGAGCGATCCTGAAGTTCAGTACGCCTTCCGCACAGGGATCACATGGCTGAATGCGCACAGCGAGCGGACCGCAGGCAAGCGCTTCGCGGAGCTCACTCCGGAACAGCAGACTTCCCTGCTCGAACCTCTGGGCTTTAAAGACAAGGCGCGGCCGGGCGAAGAAGATGGGCGCCAGTTCTTCAAACTGGTGCGCGAATTCACGGTGACGGGCTTTTACACGAGCGAAATCGGATTCAAAGCGCTGGACAATCCCGCCTTGAAGTTTTACGCGGAGTCTCCAGAGTGCCCGCACAAGGACGACCCGGAGCACAAACATCTTCCGCAGGCGAACTCATAAATCATGGCCAAGAAAATTTACGACGTGATCGTGATCGGAACCGGGGCCGGCGGCGGCATGGCGATCAAGACGCTGTGCGAGGCGGGGTTGAAAGTGTGCGCGCTGAATGCGGGGCGCAGACTCGATCCGGAGAAAGACTTTCGCTATCACCGTATGCCGTGGGACATGAGGTTTCGCGGACTCGACGATCCCAAGCGGCGCAGCGAGTCGTTCGGCTACATGGATAACGAATACACCAAGGCCGCATGGGATCATGAGATTCCGTTTACGGTCGCGCCGGGCACGAAGTGGATGTGGCCACGCTGCAATGCGGTCGGCGGCAAGACGAATTTCTGGGGACGCAGTTCCGCACGCTTCGGCGACATTGATCTTCGTGCAGCCTCACTCGACGGATATGACGTGGACTGGCCTCTCACCTACGAGGAAATCAGTCCGTTCTACACCCGCGTGGAAAAGATGATTGGTGTAGCCAGCACAGTGCAGAACCGGCCAAGCAATCCGGATGGATCGTACTTGCCTCCGTTCAAGTTTCGCTGCCTCGATTTCATTCTGGAGGCAGGATGCACGAAATTGGGTGTGCCGTATCTGCCCGATCGATGCGCGCAGCTGACCGAACCGCACGAAGGGCATCCAGCGTGCCATTTCTGCGGGGAGTGCACCACGGGTTGCGATGTCGGCGCGTTTTTCTCGACGCCTTATTTTTTGTTGCCGAAGGCGGAGGCAACGAAGAATCTGGAGTTGCGCACCAATGCGCTGGCAAAGAATGTCCTGGTGGATGAGAACGGGCGCGCATCGGGCGTCGCTTACATCGACCGCAAGACGAAGCAAGAAGTAGAAGTCTACGGGCGAGCCGTGGTCGTGGCAGCTTCGTGCATCGAGTCGGCGCGCGTGATGCTGAATTCGAAGTCGCGGCAGTGGCCCAACGGCATCGCGAATTCGAGCGGTCAGTTGGGGCGCAATCTTTGCGATCATCTTTACGGCGAGTCGGTGCGCGGGTATCTGCCGCAACTGATGGGACAGCCCAGCTTCCCGGATCATGTAGCCGACAGCACAATCGCGTGGATGCCGCGCTGGCAGAATCTGAAGGACCCGCACGAAGAGAAGTTCATTCGTGGATATTCGATCTATCCTGACGGCGGCTGCACGGAGTTCCCGTGGTTTGCCAACAGCCTCGATGGATTTGGCTCGTCATTCAAGCGCGAGATCAAGCGGCGGTATCCGGCGCCGGTGAGCTTTGGCATTCAGGCTCCATCGCTTCGGTCGGATACGAATTTCATGGATCTGGATCCGGAGGTCAAAGACCCGTATGGAATTCCGGTAGCCCGCATGCACTTCGAGTGGGACGAAAATGTTCTGAAGATGTGGGAACACTCGAAGCAGGTGTGCGCTGAAGTGCTGAAGGCGGCGGGTGGCGAGATTGAGAGCCTAGGCAAAGAGCCGGAAATTCCCGGGTGGAGCCTGCATGAGACGGGCACCTGCCGCATGGGAAATGATCCGAAGAAGTTTGTGACCAATCGCTTCGGGCAAACGCACGACGTGCCGAACCTGTACGTGAGCGATGCCAGTGTATTTCTCAACTGCACGGACAAGACCACCACCATCAGTATTCTGGCGTTCTCGCTGCGAACGTCTGAACACATCATCGAGAACTTTCGTCAAGGTGAGCACAAAGCGGCGTGAACGACGAACACTCGCGGGCCGGCGAACTGCCACCGCATGCCGGGTCGAGCGTCGCTCGATTGCGCGAACTGGCAGCACTCTTCCTCAAACTCGGCACGATCAGCTTCGGCGGACCCGCGGCGCACATCGCAATGATGGAAGCCGAAGTCGTCCGCAAGCGCCAATGGGTAACGCAGCAGCAGTTTCTTGACATGCTGGGCGCGGCCAACCTGATTCCGGGGCCAACCTCCACCGAAATGGCGATCAACATGGGATTCGTGCGCGCGGGCTGGGCGGGGTTGTGTGTGGCAGGAGCGAGTTTCATTCTGCCCGCAGCTTTGATCACGGGAGCGTTCGCCTGGGCTTACGTGCGATTTGGGACGATGACGCAGGCCGTGTCGGTGCTCGCGGGAATCAAGGCAGCCGTGATCGCGGTGATCGGGATTGCGATTTTCCATCTGGGAAAAACAGCGGTTCGCGGCGTAGGACTCGCAGTGCTGGGAGCGGTGGCGCTGGCGGCATTTTTTCTGGGCGTGAATCCACTAGTGATTTTGTTTGGCGGCGGATTTTTGGGAATGGTGGTGCGGCCGGCGGCGAGTCTTCGAGCGGCTGGCACGTTGTTTTTGGCGCCTCTGGTGCCGCGTCGAGTCTCCTGGTCTGCGTTCGGTATAGCTGCGGCAACCTCGGCTGCTGTGGCTCCGGTGGTGGCTCGACCATCGATTGGCAGGATTGCGCTGTTCTTCCTGAAACTTGGCGCGGTTCTTTACGGCGGCGGATACGTGCTGCTGGCGTTTCTTGAGCAAGGAATGGTGCAGCAGCACGCATGGCTCACGCACCAGCAACTGCTCGACGCGGTGGCGATCGGGCAGTTTACGCCGGGTCCGGTGTTCTCGACCGCAACCTTCATCGGATACATCCTCGGCGGAGTGCCGGGGGCGGCGGTAGCCACGGTGGGGATCTTTCTGCCATCGTTCTTTTTTGTCGGTTTATTGGCTCCGGTATTGTTCCGGCTCAGGAAGTCGGTGTGGATGGCAGCGTTTCTCGATTCGGTGAATGTTTGTGCGGTGGCGCTGATGGCGGGAGTGACATTCCGGTTGGGAGCGGATGCGCTGCGAGGATGGCCGGCGTGGGTGATCGCCGGCGCCGCGCTCGGAGTACTGCTGTGGCGGAAGGTGAATCCGGCGTGGGTAGTCTTCGGTGGAGGGCTGGCGGGATTCTTACTGATTCGCTAATTCGGCTTTTCTTCGCCTTCGCTGGTTTTTGTGGTAAATGTAGAAACCATGCGAAAAGCCGTCAATCATCTGAAGAAATGCGATCCCGTGTTGTGCGCGATCATTGAGCGAGTGGGGACGTGCCGGATGGAATTTAGTCCGGCGGAATTTTCGAGTCTCGCCGAGGCGATCGTCTACCAGCAGTTGAACGGCAAGGCGGCGGTCACAATTTTCAGGCGATTTGCCGCACTCGCCGGGGAGCCGCTCACTCCAGCAGGGATTCTCAAACTCAGCGATGAGCAACTGCGGAGCGTGGGTTTGTCGAAGCAGAAGTCGGCGTACTTGAAGGATCTGTCGGCGAAGACCGCAGCGGGAGCGCTGGACTTTTCGCGCCTGGCCGGACTGCCGGATGAAGAAGTGATCAAGCATCTGACGCAGGTGAAGGGCATCGGGGTGTGGACGGCGCATATGTTCTTGATGTTTTCGTTGCGGCGTCCGGATGTGCTGCCTACCGGGGATTATGGGGTGCAGATGGCGATCCGGAAGCACTACAAGAAGCGAAAACTGCCCAAGCCTCAGGACATGGAGAAGATCGCGAAGGCCTGGGCGCCTTATCGGAGTGTCGCCTGCTGGTATTTGTGGCGGAGTTTGGATATCAAAACCGTTTAACCACAAAGGGCACTAAGGAAACCTGAATTCCTCTTCGCCTCTGTGATCCCCTGTGGCCTCTGTGGTTAAATGGTTGCGATGGCTGATATCAAGATTCGCGTGCTGGTGGCCAAGCCCGGGCTCGACGGGCATGATCGCGGGGCAAAGGTGATTGCGCGCGCCCTGCGCGATGCGGGCATGGAAGTCATTTACACCGGGCTGCGGCAGACGCCGGAGATGATCGTCAATGCGGCGCTGCAGGAAGATGTGCAGGTGATCGGGCTCTCGATTCTTTCCGGTGCGCACAATGCGATTGTGCCGCGCGTGATGGACCTGCTCAGGCAGAACAAGATGGACGATGTAATCGTCGTGTTGGGCGGCATCATTCCGAACCAGGATATTGAGGGAATGAAAAAGCAGGGGGTGGCCGCGATTTTCCAGCCGGGCACGGCGATGGACGACATCGTTCAGTTCATCCGCACGCACGTGAAGGGGCCCGGCGTGCCGGCGGCTGGGTAATGGGCGAGATCAACGCGTCCCGCGCCAGGGAAATCCTCTCAAAAACGGTGGGGCCTACTCCGTGGTATTGGGAAACTTTTCCTGCGTTCCGATCTTTGGCGGGGCAGCGCTTCGTCTGGAAGCATCACGGCGAGCAAGGGCCTATCGGACATCTCGTGACGCTCGGCCTCGAGCAGGAACCCGACAAAGCTCGCCTCGCGCTCAACACATACTGTCGACCGTTCCTGGTGCCGCCACATTTTCTAGGGATCTGGTGTCCAGAGGGACGAAGCATTCGCCTCGCCTGCTTCGATCCGGATCAACTGAAAGCGTTTGACCTGGCGGAGGTCGCCGGGTGGTTCAAGCAATCTTCCGATCGGATTTATGCAGGAACCGCGCCGATCGCGGACTTTGAAGTTGCTCTAACACTCGCGCCAGGGATGAACAAGATCGAGTTGCCGAAGCAACTTGCGACCGTGGATGAGTTGATCGTCCCCACCAGCTACAAAGCAATGTCGAATGACGATCCGGCGTTTGCGCTTTTCGTTTTTTATCTGCAGGCGGGACTGGTCGAAGTGCTCCCGCAAAAGTGGTTCACGGGAGCGCAATACCGCGTCGGTCAGCAGTGGATCACGCGAGCAGCGCGCGATCCGGAGTCGCACCGGATTTTCGGCGAATGCTTTGGCGTGGGAACGTTTCTGCTGGAGGAAGATGGCTCGCGGCTGGCGGAATGGATCTCGCGAGCAGGTTCCTAGTCCGGAGCACTATGAGCAAGGGTGCGTCGGAGTTCACGCTGGGGCACGACGGCGGCATTCTCTTCCTGACGCTGGTATCCGATGATGGCATGAACCGCCTTACGCGAAGCAAGGTCACTGCGCTTCGTGGGGAAATTGAAAGCTTCGTCAGTGCGGATGCTCCTGTACGTCCGCTCGTGATCTCAGGCAATCCGATATTTTCGGCGGGCGCGGACTTGAACGAAATCCGCTCGCTCGGTGGACCTGAGGCCTTCCACTTCGCGAAAATGGGTCAGGAACTGATGAACCTCGTGGCCGACTACCCCGGCCCGGTCTATGCGAGCATTCACGGATTTTGTATGGGCGGAGGGCTCGATCTGGCGTTGGCTTGCCATCACCGAATCGCGACGCCGCACGCTGTTTTCGGACACCGCGGCGCGGCCCTGGGACTGATCACGGGATGGGGAGGGACGCAGCGACTGCCCCGGTTGGTCGGCAAAGGGCGTGCACTCGAAATGTTTGTCGCTGCGGAAAAGATTGGAGCTCCACGCGCCCTGCAGATCGGGCTGATTGACGCCATTGCCGAGGATCCGGTGGCCGAGGCCGTCCGGCGTTTGGAGCGCTGATGCGCCGTTTGCGCGCCTCAGCCCCGCTGGTATAGGGTAAACAGTCCGCGTCTTGATATTTCGACCCATGGCTGACCGCAACGAAACTCCATCCCTGAACACGACTGAACCGGCGAACGTGTTGGTGACCAAGATCGATCCCACCTCGGCGCGATTTGAGGCCAACATGCGGTTTCTGGCGGACTTGATGTCGCAGGTGCGCAATGAAGGAGAGAAAATCTGCGAGGGCGGCGGCGCGAAGGGCATCGAAAACCAGCATAGCAAGGGGCGTTTGACGGCGCGGGAGCGCATTAAGCTGCTGGCGGATCCCAATACATTCTTCGAACTAGGGCTCTATACCGCGTACGGCATGTATGAAGAGTGGGGTGGGGCTCCGGCGGCGGGCGTGATCACCGGGCTGGCGCGGATTCATACGCGGATGGTCATGATCATCGCCAATGACGCGACGGTGAAAGCCGGCGCCTTTTTCCCGATGACGTCGAAGAAGGTGATTCGCGCGCAGAACATCGCCATCGAGAACCGCATTCCGACGATCTACCTGGTGGATTCTGCTGGTGTGTTCTTGCCTCTGCAGGAGGACGTGTTTCCGGATACAGACGATTTTGGACGAGTGTTCCGCAACAACGCGGTGATGTCGGCGATGGGGATTCCGCAGATCGCCGCGATCATGGGAATGTGCGTCGCGGGCGGCGGATATTTGCCGGTGATGTGCGACCACGTGTTGATGACCGACGGCAGCGGATTGTTTTTGGCAGGTCCGGCGCTGGTGCAGGCGGCGATTGGGCAGAAAGTTTCCGCCGACGAACTGGGCGGAGCGGCCATGCATTCGGCCATCAGCGGGACGGTGGACTTCCGTGAGGCGAACGATGAAGCCTGTATCGCGCGGATTCGCTCGATCGTCGAGAGGTGGGGATACCGGCGAATGTCTCCGTGGGATCGGAAGAAGCCGGTGGAACCAGTGCTCACGGCGGAAGAAATTTACGGAATTTATGATTCGTCGCCGGCGCGCCCCTACGACATGAAAGAAGTTTTGGCGCGCGTGCTCGATGGCAGCCGCTTTGACGAATATAAGCCGGAGTATGGCAAGACGCTCATCTGCGGATATGGTCGCATCGGCGGGTTCGCGGTGGGAATTGTGGCAAATCAGAAACTGCACGCGCAGCAGACCGATCACGAGGGCCACAAGCGGGTGGAGTTTGGCGGGGTGATCTATACGGAGTCGGCCGAGAAGGCTGCGCGTTTCATCATGGACTGCAATCAGAACCTGATTCCGCTGATCTTCTTTCACGACGTGAACGGCTTCATGGTAGGGCGCGACGCCGAGTGGAGCGGCATCATTAAGGCGGGCGCGAAGATGGTGAACGCGGTTTCGAACTCGGTGGTGCCGAAGATTGCAGTGATTGTGGGCGGATCGTTTGGGGCCGGGCACTATGCGATGTGCGGGAAGGCATATGATCCGCGCTTTGTATTTGCCTGGCCGACGGCCCGTTACGCGGTGATGAGTGGAGAATCGGCCGCAGGTACGCTGGTAGAGATCAAAGTGAAGCAACTGGAACGCGGCGGGAAAAAGCTGAGCGAGGAAGAACGGAAAGAACTCTACGAATCGGTGAAGCGGACTTACGATGAGCAGACCGATCCGCGGTATGGGGCGGCGCGGCTGTGGATCGACAAGATCATCGATCCGATCGAGACGCGGGATGCGATCACTCAGGCGCTGGAAGCAGCGGCGCTGAATCCGGATGTGCCGGAGTTCAAGGTGGGAGTGCTGCAGACGTAGCTCCTTTGCCACGGATTTGCGCGGATCGACACGGATTACAGATTTAAGAATTCAGATTGCAGATTCTAGATTTCAGATTTGCGATTTTTGCCTTGAGTGTTTTGATCCGTGTGAATCCGCGAAGATCCGTGGCAGATGATTTTGTATGAATGATGTCGTCAAATTGATCGAGTGTCCGCGCGATGCCTGGCAGGGGCTGAAGGGGATGATTCCTGCCGACTTGAAGGTGGATTATCTCAAGGCACTGATCAGTGTGGGCTTCAAGCACATTGACGCGGTGTCGTTCGTGTCGCCGAAGGCTGTGCCGCAGATGGCGGATTCGGAAGAAGTTCTGAAAGAACTGGATCCGCCGGACGATGTGGAGATCATCGGCATTGTCGTCAATGAGAAGGGCGCGCAGCGGGCGGTTGAGACGCAAGCAGTGACGACGCTGGGTTTTCCGTATTCGATTTCGGAGACGTTTCTACGCAAAAATCAGAACCAGTCGCCCGAGGAATCGCTCGACGAACTGGAAAAAATCCAAAAGAAGGCGGATGCCGGAGGTCTCGACGTCGTGGTTTATATCTCGATGGCATTCGGCAACCCGTACGGCGACCTTTGGAATGCGGAAGAAGTAATCGAGGCGATTTCGCTGATGGAAGTGGACAGCCTGAAGATGATTTCGCTCGCAGACACGGTGGGCATGGCGAACCCGCAGCAGATTAGCGATGTAGTGGGCGCCGTGATGGCGAAGTACGACTATCTCGAGATCGGCGTGCATCTACACAGCCGTCCCGATCAGGCTGCAGAAAAGATTTTGGCGGCGTACGACGCGGGTTGCCGGCGGTTTGACTCTGCGCTGGGAGGATTGGGGGGATGTCCCTTTGCGCAGGACGCGTTGATTGGTAACATCCCGACTGAGAAAGTCGTGGAAACGCTCGGCAAACGAGGCGCGGAGCTGCCGGCTTTGAAGCCGCTGGACTCGCTGTTGAAGGCCACGGCGGGTATCGGGGCGAAGTTCTCGAGTTCAAACGCAGCAGATTGATTGGCCACGGATTTTCGCGGATCATCACGGATCAAGAAGGCGGGAATTTTGATTCAGCGATCGTCTTTCGAATTCGCGGCGAGGCTCTGAAATGTCTTACAAGACGATCCAACTCGCATACGACGGTGGCGTTGCCACCATCACGCTGAACCGTCCAGAGAAGCGCAACGCCATCAGCTTCGATTTGATTGACGATCTGCTTGGTGCGCTCGCTGAGGTGGCAAAGTCGGACGCCATCGTGCTGATCTTGACCGGCGCGGGCAAGGCGTTTTGCTCGGGAATGGATCTGGACAACCTGAAGGCGCTGCTGGGACGTACGCCGGAGGAGAATCTGCAGGATTCGCAGGCGATGGTTCAGTTGTTTCGGTCGCTTTATGAGTTCCCGAAAGTCACGATTGCGGCGGTGAATGGAGCGGCCATCGCGGGCGGGACGGGACTGGCTCTGCTGTGCGACTTTACGCTGGCGGTTCCGGAAGCGAAGTTTGGCTACACCGAGGTGCGCATCGGGTTTGTTCCGGCGATTGTTTCGACATTCTTGTTGCGGCAGGTCGGCGAAAAACAGGCGCGGGATCTGCTGTTGACTGGTCGAATTTTCGATGCCGAAGAAGCGGCGCGTATGGGACTGGTCAGCGAAATCGTGCCCTCGGGGAATCTGATGGAACGCGGTCACGCATTAGCGTCGTTGTTGATGGAAAACAGTTCGGCGTCACTTCGCGCGACGAAGCAGTTGCTCACCGATCATGCTCGCGCGGAACTCGACGCGCAGATCGAGTCGGCTGTACGAGAGAATGCGGCGATCCGAACAACTGCCGATTTCCGTGAAGGGATTACTTCGTTCCTCGAGAAACGCAAACCAGTCTGGACGGGGAAATGAGTTCGAGCTATCACCAGAACGAAACGACACTCCGGGTGCGCTATGCGGAGACCGACCAGATGGGAGTGGTCTACCACTCGAACCATTTGATCTGGTTTGAGGTAGGCCGGGTCGAGTTGATGCGGCAGATGGGATTCTCGTATCGCGATATGGAGCGCGACGAGGACCGATTCATCGCGGTGGCCGAGGTCCAATGCCGTTACCGCGCCCCGGTGTATTACGACGAAGAAGTGTTAATTCGGACGCGACTGAAGAGCGTGCGCGAGTCGGTGGTCATTTTCAACTACGAACTGGTTCGAGTCGGGACAGGCGCGCTGCTGGCCGAGGGCGAAACGACGCACATCGTCACCGACTCGAAGATGAAGATCGCCGCTTTGCCTGAGAAATATTTGACGGCGTTTCGCAAAGCAATGGGGAAATGATTTGCTGCTTACTGCCGATCGCCCCATTCACATAAGGCGGGAGATTGTAATTCGACGGGAAAGGCTCCTTGAACGCACTCCACATTAACGGAAACGATCTGACGCTGGAAGCGGTACGCGAAGTTGCGAGCGTCGAAACTCGCCGTGCAGCATTGCTCTCACCCGATGCACGGGAGGCGGTCAATCAAGCGCGCGCGGTTGTCGATGAAATCGTCGCCACCAACAAAGTCGCTTACGCCATCACGACGGGCGTGGGCAAACTGAGTGACGTGCGCATCGTAGGCGATCAGATTCGCGAACTACAGGTCAATCTGGTGCGGTCGCATGCGGTGGGCGTTGGCGAACCGCTATCGATTGCCGAGACTCGCGCCATGATGCTGTTACGGGCAAATTCTCTGGCGAAGGGTCATTCTGGAGTGCGGGCGATTGTAATTGATACGCTTTGCGAGATGCTCAATCGCGGGGTGACGCCCTTTGTACCCTCGCAGGGTAGCGTTGGCGCGAGCGGCGACCTGGCGCCATTGGCACACCTGGCTCTGGCTTTGATCGGCGAGGGCGAATGCTTCGATGAACGAGGCGTGCGCGTTCCGAGTATGGAAGCTTTGAAGAGGGCCCAGATCAAGCCACTGGTGCTGGAGTCCAAGGAATCGATCTCGCTTATCAACGGGACGCAAGCCATGCTGGCGGTGGGGACTCTCGCGCTGCTGGCCGCGGAGACATTGGTGGACTCCGCCGACGTGCTGGGCGGACTATGCTGCGACGCGCTCAAAGGAACCGATGCGGCGTTTGACGAGCGCATTCATAAAGCGCGTCCGCACAGCGGACAGATGAAAACCGCGGCGAACCTGCGCCACATGCTGGAAGGCAGCCAGATTCGTGAGTCTCATCGCGATTGCGGCCGCGTGCAGGACGCATACTCGCTGCGGTGTATTCCGCAGGTGCATGGAGCGGTACGAGACACGTTGGCCCACTGCCGCGCGGTCTTTGAGACCGAAGCCAATTCCGCGGTGGACAATCCGCTGGTGTTTATCACTGATGCGAAGAACGCCGAGGGCGACGTTATCTCCGGCGGAAACTTTCACGGCGAACCCCTGGCGTTTGCGTTGGATTTCCTGGCGATTGCGTTGAGCGCGCTGGCAGGCATCAGTGAGCGGCGGATCGAGAGATTGGTGAATCCGGCGCTGAGCGAGGGTCTGCCGCCGTTTCTGGCGGCGGGGGCCGGACTGAATTCTGGCTTCATGATGCCGCAGGTGACGGCGGCGGCGCTGGTCAGCGAAAACAAAGTATTGGCGCATCCGGCTTCAGTGGATTCCATCACGACCTCCGGCAACAAGGAAGACTACGTGTCGATGGGGATGACGGCCGCGACCAAACTGAAACGAGTGGTCGACAACACACGCAACGTGCTGGCGATTGAGGCTATGGCCGTTGCTCAGGCATTGGATTTCCTGGCTCCGTTGAAAACGTCGAAGCGTGGGCAGGCGGCACAGGCTGCGATTCGATCGGTGTGTCCGACTATGGAAAAGGATCGGGTCATGTACGGCGACTTCGCACGAATCGCAGAGATGATTGCGAAGGGCAAGCTGGCCGAGGTGGTGCGGTAGTTCCCGCCACTGGAAGTTCTCGAGATGAAGACTCTTACTGAGTATTTAAAGTTTCATACGAAGACGCACCGTGCCTACGTGCACATCACGCCGCAGGTGGAACAGATTGTCGGCAAGAGCGGAGTGAAGGAAGGCATGGTACTGGTTTCGGCCATGCACATCACGGCGGGCATCTATGTCAACGACAACGAGAGCGGTCTGATCGAGGACATTGACCAGTGGCTGGAGCATCTGGCGCCGTTTCGCAAGGACTACAAGCATCATGAGACAGGCGAGGATAACGGCGACTCCCACCTGAAGGCGCTGTTGATTCATCACGAGGTCATCGTGCCGATTACGACGAGCAAGCTCGATTTGGGCACGTGGCAGCGGATTTTTTATGCCGAGTTTGATGGACAACGCGACAAGCGAGTGATCGTGAAAGTCATGGGAGAGTGACGACATGTCGGAAGAATTGAACGAATTGAAGGAACATGCCGAGCACGCGAAGGAAGATCCCACGCTGGCACCGGTCTCGGTGACCATGGCGATTCTTGCTGTTTTGGTGGCCGTAGTCTCTTTGCTTGGCCACCGCGCCCACACGGAAGAGGTTGTGCTGCAGGCGAAGGCAACGGATCAATGGGCGTTTTACCAGGCCAAGAACGTCCGACGTCACATCGATGAACTCTTTACGGACACAACCTCGGTGCAAGCAACTACCGATGCCCCCGTGCTGTCGAAGTTGCGCGACAAATATTCGCAGGAAGCATCGCGTTACAAAGATGATATGAAGAAAATCGAAGACGGGGCCCACGACTTGGAGGCGGAAGTCGCCACCGAAAGGAATCGTGCGGATCGATTCGATCTGGCCGAAGTCTTTCTCGAGATCGGATTGGTGATCACGTCAATCACACTGCTCTCCGGGCGACGAATCTTCTGGTTCATGGGCATCGCATTTGGCGCAATCGGAATCGCAGTGGCAGCGACTTCTGTTCTGGTCCACGGCTCTGCGCCGGTAGGCTGGGCTGCGTTTCGAATGCTCGGCTAAACGGTCCCACTCTCACGCGAAGAAGAGGCAGTGAAGGATGCTTCCTTGCTCCTATCCGGCTTCACCGCGATGAATGAACCGATCGCGAGCACATCCATGCGGGTGCGTTGGAAGCAGTCGATCGCCTCCTCTGGCGTGCAGACAATAGGCTCGTTCTCATTGAAGCTTGTATTGAGGATCACCGGTATGCCCGTCTTGCGATGGAAAGCTGAGATCAAATCGTAGTACATCGGATTCTCTTCGCGAGTCACGGTCTGCAGGCGGCCTGTATCGTCGGCGTGATTCACCGCGCATAATTCCTGGCGTTTCTCCGGTCGGATTTTGTAGACGTGCAGCATGAATGGCGACGGGTGATCGTGCTCGAAATATTCGTGCTGATAATCGGCCATGATCGACGGGGCAAAGGGACGGAACCACTCGCGGTGCTTGATGCGGGCGTTGAGGATGTCCTTCATGTTGGGCAGGCCGGGGTGCGCCACGATCGAGCGGTCGCCGAGCGCGCGCGGGCCCCACTCCATGCGCCCCTGAAACCAGCCGATTACGTTACCGGCGGCTATCTGCTCTGCGGTTTCGTCGAGCAACGCACTACGATCTAGGTTGCGAAATTCCAGACCTGCGCTCTGCAATGCGCCTTGGATGCGCGAGTCGGAAAACTCCGGACCCAGGTACGAGCTTTTCAACTCGTGCCGGCGAGGCTGCTTAAGCACGGAATGGTAGGTATGCAACGCGGCTCCGATGGCGAGGCCCTCGTCGCCTGCAGCGGGCTGGATGTAGGTCTGGCGAAAGGGCGTGCGATCGAAAAGCTTGCCGTTGGCCACGCTGTTGAGCGCGCATCCTCCGGCGATAGCGAGATCTTCGAGGGGGACGCGCTTGTGCAACTGGTTCAGCAGGTGGAAAAAGATTTCTTCGAACTGGTGCTGGAGAGCGAAGGCGAGATCCATGTCACGCTGCGTAATTTCCGCATGTGGCTTGCGCGGCTCGCCGAACAATTCTTCCATGCGATCGGAGAAATGGCGCGCGAGTTTGACAGTGCCGTCGGGCAGAACCTGCATCCCTTGATTGCTGCCCAGCGGCTTGAAGTAGCTGAGGTCCAACTGGAAGCCGCCGTCCTTGGGCGTGACGATTTTGGCAATTTGATCACAGTAGGTGCCTTTGCCGTATGGGGCGAGGCCCATGACCTTGCCTTCATCGCCGTACTGGGAGTAGCCGATGAACTCGCAAATCATGGTATAGACGCTGCCGAGCGAGTGCGGAAGGAAGACGCGGTCGAGCACTTCAATCTCGCTGCCTTCGCAACGCGCCATCATCGTTGAGACGAAATCGCCCGAGCCGTCGTAGCTGAATCCCGCGGCCTTTTCCCAGGGCGAACAATAATAGGCGCTCGCAATGTGGGCGATGTGATGTTCGAGGTGATGCTCCTGAAAGGGGAGCTGCGTGGAATCAACGTCGAGAGCCTTCTGGAGAAGCGAGCGCACGTCACGCATGGCTTCTTTGCGCTGGCGGAGGCGAATGAAGTTCAGGATCTTCGCCGGGTTCGCGAGTGCGTATTGAACCTTCTTGGTGAGATTGGCGTCGCTGTCTTGGCCGACGGCTACATGCTCGATGTCGGAAATCTTTGCGCCGACGGCGTCAAGGCACGCTTTAACGGCAAGTGCGGGAAAGCCGCCAAAATGTTTGTGACGGTTCAGACGCTCCTCGGCGATAGCGAATTTCACCTCGCCGTCTAGTACGATCGCGGCGGATGCGTCGGCGTGAAACATGTTGAGGCCCAAAATGAGCATGAACTAGCTTCGTCTCCTCTGACGTTGCGTTTGTGGTCGGGTCATTCGTCCGGGCTGGGATTCACACCAGACGTTCGTTGAGCTTGATTGAGAAATGCGGCAGCATCGACTGCAAGCGGCTTTCCGGTGGCAACCGATTCGTCAATGCGAAGGGTGGCAAGCGTCGAGCCGACAATGTCCTCGAAGCGGATGGGCGCGGGACCCTGCTGCCGCACGCAGCGGGTGAACGCGTCCCACTCGGCGCGATGGCCTTTATCCTGATGCCAGCGGGCATGGACGGTCTCTTTGCGCCCGCCGCGAACAAGTTCAAGGCGGCGAAAGTCGTCGAGAACCCCGGTTTTACCTCCGCCGAAAACCTCGATGCGTTCTTTTGAAAAAGAGCGGTCGCCGTTCGCAAGATAACAAATCGTCCCTTCGGAACCGTTGGCAAACCGAATCGAGACCAATACATTGTCGCCGCTGTAACGGCCGGCATTGCCGATTGCCCGGCCCTGAACTTCGACGATTGGCGAATCTGCCAGGAACGCCAGAAGGTCGACGAAATGGCAGACTTCGCCGAGGACGCGGCCTCCTCCCTGCTCGCGATCGTTGACCCAGTGATCCGGCGGAAGATGCCCGGCATTGACGCGATAGTGTAGCGCCAGCGGCTCGGAAGTCGAGGCCAGGAATGATTTCATTCGTGCGGCCATGGGCGCGAATCGACGGTTGAAGCCCACCATTAGCGCAGGACGTTCGGGCGTTGGGATCTCTAGATTCGCGCGAACGATCGAAGACAATTCGTCCTCGGACAAGCAGAGAGGCTTCTCGCAGAAAACATGCTTCCCTGCCGCTAGCGAGGCGAGAACCTGCTTGGCATGCAGATGATGGCGCGTGGCAATCACCACCGTGCTGACGCTGGGATCGTTGACGACCTGCGATTCGTCTGTCGTGCAATAGCGGAAGCCGAATTTTTTCGCTGCATGTTGGGTGTGCGAGCCGGTAGCAGCGCAGACTGCGGCGAGCGTCGTGCTGGAAGATGCTTTCATCGCGGGAACGAGCGTGCCCGCGGCAAAGACTCCGGCGCCAAGCAGGCCGACGGAAACGGCCGTCGCGGGAGCATTCGAAAGCCGCGGCGCGTTCTTCGCAGCATTTGGCGCCAGTGTGAGCGTGGATGAATCGTCGCCAGTACCGGAGTATTGAATCACTACTCCGAGGAATGGCTCGCGCGTCTTGCCAGTGATCAAGTCGTAGGCGCTCTGGGCGCGCTCGATCGAGAAGCGGTGGGTGATCAGCGAGGCCAAGTCGATTTTCTTTTCGGCCAGGAACTGTACGAAGGCTTCCATGTTGCGGGTTTCGGTCCAGCGCACATAGCCGATGGGATAGTCTCGGCCCTTTTGCTCATAGGCCGCGTCGTAACGTCCGGGGCCGTAGGAGCGCGAGATGCGGAAATCGAGTTCCTTCTCGTAATACGCCTTGCGCTCGATGTCGATGCCGACGGTTCCGACGGCAACGACGATGGCGCGATCGCGCGCGATGGCGCCGGCCAGATTCACGGGTTCGCTGCTGGGTGTCTCAGCCGTGATGAGAACCAGGTCAACGCCTGCGCCGCGCGAAGTTTCATTGCAGAGATCACGAAATGCTGAAGGCGAACTGGCAGCAGCATCCGCGCCTAAGCGACGCGCGAGATCGGCGCGCGCGGGATCGATGTCCACACCAAGAACGCGGCAGCCGGCGGCTTTCAACAATTGCACAGTGAGTTGACCGAGCAAGCCGAGACCGATAACCGCGACCACATCTCCGAGCTTCGCTTCGGCCGTTCGGATGCCGTGCAGCGCGACAGCGCCCAGCGTCGCGAAGGCTGCCTCGTCGAAAGAAACATCATTGCCAGTGAGCGGATCGCATATCGGAATGCGTGCCACAAGCAAGCGCGGAACGCACGCGATCTCGGCATGAACGGCATAGCCGGCACCGGCGCAGGCAACTCGGTCGCCGGGTCGAAGATCGGTCACGCCCTCACCAACGCCGATGACCGTTCCAGCGCTGCTGTAGCCGGGGCTTTGCGGCTGGTCGAGACGGCTGCGCACAGCCTGTATCGCGGAGAAGATTCCGTCGCGCTGCACTTTGCCGATGACCTCGCGCACAAGGTCAGGACGCGACTTCGCCTTTTGCAGCAGACTCTTTCGCGCGAACTCTGCGGAGGCCCGCTCCGTCCCGGCAGAAACTACAGACGCGGCGATGCGCACGAGCACGCAGCCGGGAAGGAGTTGAGGCGCCGGGACCTCTTCCACCGTCGTCACACCCGTACGCGCGTCTTGAAGAACCTGTTTCATGCGGTGGCCACTTGCGGAGGAGGAGCTAACTCAGACTCAAATCTGCGCGATCCGCCGTCGAGGAACGTCCGCATCCATAGTTCGAGCGTCAGAAATTGCCAAAGCTGCATGGACCAATCCTGGCGGCCGGTGCGCTGTTCGTCGACGAAGCGATGCACTGCTTCGGGGCGGAACAATCCGCGCTTGCGCAGTTGCGCTGCCGAGAGGAGGTCATCCACCATTTCTTTGAGATCGTGGGCCAACCAATAGTCTACCGGAGCGGCAAAGCCGGCCTTCGGTTGTTGCAACACTTCGCGCGGCAAAATGTCGCGCATGGCCCGGCGGAAGATGTATTTCGTGGTCGGGCGCAGCAGGCCCTTCAGCTTCAGGTTGGGCGGGATGTTCCACGCCGCGAATTCCGCCAGTTCCCGGTCAAGAAATGGAACGCGCACCTCCACGGACGACGCCATGCTCATCTTGTCGTTGTAGGTGAGGTTTAGGCTCGTCATGAATATTTTGGTGTCGAGGTAGAGCATCTGGTGCAGAAAGTCCGCGTCGTGGACGCGGTCAAACGCCTCACGGTGCCGGCTAGCCGGATCAGATCCTTGGGCCGCAAATTCCGAAGAGTAGATTCCCGACTTCTGCGGGGCGTCGAGATAGGTGCAGTTCGTGATGAAGCGATCGACAGCACTGAGCGAAGCGCTACGGGACATCTTCTTGGCAAGGCGAAGACTTCCTTTCAGCGGCGTGCCGCGAAAACTGGGGAGAGCGGCTAGGGCAGCCGCGGTTATACCCCGCGCGACTGAAGGCACCTTGCCATACGCCTGAGCCCAGTAGTGAGCAACGTGTTTGCGGTATCCGGCAAATAGTTCGTCGCCGCCGACACCTGAGAGAAGAACCGTGGCTTGCTTGCGAGCTTCGCGGCAAACCAGATAGGCGGTGATGATGGCCGGATCAGAGGTGGGTTCGTCCATGTGCCAGACCAGGCGAGGCAGGAGATCCGTCACGTCGGGCTCGACGACGATGCGTTGATTCTCGCACCCGAAATGGCGAGCCAACCGCGTGGCGACTTCTGGATCATCGAGAGTAGTCTCGCCGACGCGATATTTTCGCGGGAAGGTGATCGTATAGGTGTGAACCGGCTGCTTGGTCGCGCGCGCCATCATTGCGACGATGCTGGATGAATCGAGGCCGGCACTGAGGAAGGCGCCGATGGGAACATCGCTGATCATCTGCGCTTCGACAGAGCGGCGGAAGCGCTCTTGGACTTCGTCTGCGAGGTCAGCTTCGGAGCGAGCGTAATTCTGATTCGCGGGCGGAAACGTCAGGTCCCAGTATTGCGTGAGCTTGAGTTCGCCGTTGCGCAGCGTCGCGTAGTGGCCCGCCGGCAATTTCAGAATGCGGCGGAACATCGTTTTAGGATCGGGCACCCAAAGGAATGTCAGGTACTGGTGAAGCGATTCGGGATCGAGTTCCGCTTCGATCTCCGAAATCTGCAGGAGAGCTTTGATTTCCGAGGCGAAGGCGAAGCGCTTGCCATCGTGGAAATAATAAAAAGGCTTCACGCCAAAGTGATCGCGCGCAACGAAGAGCGTGGGCGTGGCCGAGCGAAGATCGCAGATCGCGAAGGCGAACATGCCATTCAAGCGCTTTACGCAGTCGGTGCCTTCCTGCTCGTACAGATGGATAATCACTTCGGTGTCGGTGTGCGAGGCAAAGCGGTGGCCCTTGCTTTCGAGTTCGCGCCGAAGCTCAGGGAAGTTGTAAATCTCCCCGTTGTACGTGATCCAAACGGTGCTGTCCTCGTTGCACATCGGCATGTGGCCGACGGGAGATAGATCGAGAATCGCGAGGCGGCGGCTGCCCATGCCGATGTAGGAGCCGTCGGGAAACTTGTGGTCCCAGAGGCCAGAGTCGTCGGGTCCACGATGCGCCTGGACCTGAGTCATTCGCGCCAGCGTTTCCCGATCTCCGCAATTCACGACACCGCTGATTCCGCACATGCCTTCGTTAGTTCCTTTGCGATCCTTCGGCAACCATTCTCTTCTTCAGTTCATAGATCTTGGCTTTTGTGTGGAACATCTGTACGCCCTGAAAGCCGCAGTAAATCAGGCCCGGTATGCCATCGAGAAATCCGAAACGCAGGATATAACGATAGAAAAACAACAACACTGGAGAACCCGGCACACCATAAAGCTTTTTCTTCAGCCAGCGGCGACGCTGCGCTTGCGTTCCAAAAAGCGTAGGGGACAGTTCTCCGCTGGCTTGTTCGCCCTGCAGTAAAACGCGCGATTCCCAATTGGAATACTCGTCGTGCTTCTGGATGTAACGAGAGAGCGATTCCACGTTGTGATGGATCAATGGATTCTTAAGCCGCGCCGTGGGGCCTTCGACCACGACGTGCTCGTGGACTTCCATGTCGGCCATGGACGCGTCTTGATCCTTGAGGCGGCATTCGTAGCGGCCCTTGCCGCGGCGGAAGAGTGAAAGCTTCCAGAAGCCGGCATCGCCATGGCGCAGCGCCCGGCCGAGAAAGTACATGCGAAGTGAGAGGTAGTAGCCGTTTCGGTCCGGGGCTTGAACAACATGTCGAATTTCTTCCGTGAGTTCGGGCGTGAGGGCTTCGTCGGCATCGAGAAGCAGAATCCAGTCAAAGGCCAGGGGAAGAGTGTCGATGGCCCACTGCCGTTTCTTGGGCCATCCTCCCTGATAGTGAAACTGAACGACTTTGGCTCCGAAAGAACGAGCGATCTCAGGCGTCGCATCAGTGCTCTGTGAATCGATGACATAGACCTCACCGACATCGCGCAGCGCTGCGAGACAGCGAGGCAGATTCTTTTCCTCATTGCGCGCAGCCACGATCACGCTGACTGGCAACTTGCCGACAGCCGTTACGGGCTGCATCTTTTGGATTTCTTCAACTTTTTGCATGCTTGAACGAGTCACAGATGCAGTTCGCACCAGCGCTGGAGCACATACAGAGACCACGGCCGCGACCACGACACGGTTCCGCGCAGAAAATCTTTCCAAATCTCTTGCACTTGATTGCCATCGAGCAGCGCGCCGAGTGGTCCGTCGCCGATTCGTTTTGCGTTCAGTACCGGCTCGATCTCGGCGCGAAGTTCCTGGCGCATCCAGTGCTCAAACGGCAGCGTGAAGCCGCGCTTCGGACGATGGACGATTTCATCCGGAAGCGTGCCCGCAAGAGCGTCGACCAGAAGCTTCTTTGGCGTGCCGTTCAGCTTCCATGCACCCGGAAGAGACAGCACGGCCTTGGCTAGTTGATGGTCAATCAGGGGAACCCGAACCTCCAGACCCTGCGACATGCTCATAAAATCGGCGTCGCGCAACAGTGTATTGAGCATATAACAGCGCGACTCGAGATAGGAAACGCGATTCACGGGGTCAAGCAAACGAGAACGCCGGAGGCGATCGCACTGAGAAGCTGCCGCCGATGCCATGGTCGCTTCATCGGGACCCGGGAAAAGAAGATCACGCTGGGCCGGAGTAAACAACATGCGCGTGACGAAATAGGGATGCAGAACCCGGCCATTGGCCCGCGCCAGGGCAGCCAGCTTCCGATTCTGATCATTTTCGGGAGACAGCGCCGCAAACACCGATGCCAAGGACCCGCTAACGGGACGGGGCACGCGTTTCCAGAATCCTGCAAAGCGCTCCATACGTGGGACCGTACGGAAGTTGGAATACCCCGCAAAGATTTCGTCGCCACCTAGACCTGACAGCGCGACCTTTACGCCGACGCGGCGCGTCTCGCGAGAGACGAAGTACGTATTGATCCCGTCCATGGTGGGCAGATCCATGGCGCGAAGTGCATCTGGGATAGTGGCCAAGACGTCGGCCTGAGATACGGTGATCTCGTGGTGATCGGTGCGGAACTTCGCTGCGAGAGCGCTCGAGTGTTGCGCTTCGGAAAATTCAGCTTCGCGGAATACGATGGAGAACGTGCTCGGAGTTACGCCACCACGGCTGAGAATACTAACCAACGCACTCGAATCGATACCACCCGAAAGAAACACTCCTACGGGCACATCGCTAACCAACTGCAGACGCACGGCCTCTTCGAGAATTGGTTGCAGTTGTTCGCCGGCATGTTTTTCATCGCCTGATGGTGAAACGGCATTTGCATCATCATCAACAAGGTCCCAGTACGGGGCCTGCCGCAGAGTACCGCCCTCCCATGTCAAAGTATGACCCGGAGGGAGCGCATGCACTCCTTCCAGCAACGTGAGCGGATCATAGGCAGAACCAAACGTCAGATAATTGACTAGCCCAGCCTGATCGACCTTACGCGGCACCAGGCCGGTGCCGAGCAAGCTGCGGACTTCTGAGGCAAAGAGAAAGTAAGATCCAGACTCGACGTAGTAGAGAGGCTTGATTCCCATGGGATCGCGGGCCAGGAACAGACGATGACGGCGAGCGTCCCAGATCGCGAAGGCGAACATCCCGCGGAATTTTAAGAGACACTGCTCGCCCCAGCGCGCGTAGGCTTTCAGCAAAACTTCAGTGTCGGAGTTGCTGACGAAACTTGTTCCGGCGTTTTCGAGTTCTTTACGGACGTCACGGAAGTTGTAGATCTCGCCGTTATAAACAATCCAGTTGCCGGTCTCAGCGTCGTGCATGGGCTGATGTGCGAGCGGTGAGAGGTCAAGAATCGCAAGGCGCCGGTTGCCTAAGCCGATTTCCACGGGGCCCGAAACCGTGTCGTGCAACAAAATAGTGCCCGAATCATCGGGCCCACGATGAGCGAGCGACTGCGTACCGCGCTCGAGGATTTCCGGCGCGACGCGAGCGTTCCTGCCAACGATGCCAAAAATTCCACACATTGAGGGATGTGGCCTAACACGAAGAACAGCCTCTATTAAACACTACGAAGGGCATAGAATGGGCTGCGGTATAATCCGTGGACCGACACCGAATTCCGAGAGCCGAGGCCGAAATAATTGATGTCGCTGTCAGAAACTCTTACACGCAAAACGCCTTTCAATTCTGCGGCCCCTCCAACAGAAGCCTCGACCGGTGCTCCAGGCGAACCATCTCGCGCGGAGATTCTAGCGCTCGTCGCACTCACCTTTGTGGTGTTCGCCGCCGTCATAATGTCAATGCGGAATTACGGTTCCTTGGTCGACAATTTTGGCGACAGTTCGTCTTACATGGGTCTGGCCTCGGCGATACGGCATTGGGACTTCCACGGAATCGTCGTCAAGCAATTCTGGGGATTGCCCTACGCGATGGCGGCGCTTTCGAAGGTGTCGGGCCTGTCGGATCGCACTGCGTTGCTGGTATTTTCGTTGGTGCCTTCGCTACTCGCGAGCCTGCTTGCCTGGCGACTATGGGGAGGATGGATCGCGGGCTATTTCGCGATTCTCAATTTTGACTGGATGCAGCGTTCCTGCCTGGGAGGCTCGGAGCCACTTTTCGTGTGTCTTCTATTCGGGGCATTCCTGAGCGTTCGCCGACAGCGCTGGCTGCTGGCTTCCCTTCTGGCGTCGTTTGCGACCATAGTGCGGCCGTTGGGATTGTTCGCACTCATCGGCATTGGACTGACTCTGCTCTGGCGGCGCGACTTCCGCAAGCTTGCTGCTGCCACGGCCATTGGACTAGCAGTGGGCGTGCTCTATGCTTTTCCTCTGGCAACCCACTTCGGAGATCCGCTGGCGACTGTGAACAGTTATCACAGCAAAGAATGGCAGGGCGGTTGGCTTTTTGGCTTCCCTTTTTACGCCATCATCAAGGGAACTTTGCTTTACCCTGCGCCATGGACGAATCTTGTACTCAGTTTCGGTTGGATTTTTCTGGTGTTGGGCGCAGTCGTCGCGATGGTGATATCCAAACGGTTCCGCGCATATTGCAAGGATCATACGGTCGAGGGCGCATTCCTTGTGCCCTACCTTTGGTGCCTCTTCACCTACAACTATCCTTACTGGGCGCGAGGTACTTTTGCCCGCTTCGCGATACCGATCCTACCCTTTGTACTGCTCGTACTCTATCGTTGGATACCTAAAGATCGCCGCGTCTTGTGGGGACTTGGGGTGTTGTTCTCAGTGCTCGCGGCCAGTTCGGCGCTGGGCGTGTCGAACGTAGTGCACATGATCAGAATGGCACGTTAGGCAGTCCGCTGTTCTGGTTCTCGGCTGACCACAATGGTAGCGGACTGCTGTCGAGTTGGAATTGGGCGTGGTCCAGCGTTGTTTCAACCTCAAGAACGGCTCCTCGAAATATCTCTACGACAAAAAGGCGATGCTCTAACCGCTATGAAGAAGCGCAGGGAAACTCTTTAAAGGCCCCGCCTCTTTCGATTACAAAATGTCAAACGATTGGATAACCTCCAAGATGTGCATCGCGCAGCGGACGCCATTTCATCTGGCATCTGCGGTTGATGCAAATGCGATAATCTATATCGTCGAATCTTAAATAGGTTTGAATGGCAAACTCTCCCATCAAAGTTCCTTATCTCGATTTGAAGGCCCAGTATCAGAGCATCAAGCCTGAGATTGATGCCGCCATCTCCAACGTACTCGATAGTTGCCAATTTGTGCTGGGCTCTGAGGTGGCGGCGTTCGAACAGGAATTTGCTGCTTATTCCGGCGCCACCGAATGCATTGCCGTGAACTCCGGCACCAGCGCATTGCATCTGGCGCTGCTCGCTGGCGGAGTTGGCCCTGGCGACGAAGTAATTACTGTTCCCTACACGTTCGTCGCGAGTGTCGCAGCCGTCACTTATGCAGGAGCGCGGCCAGTTCTGGTGGATATTGATCGGCACTCGTTCAATATGAATCCCGCTGCGATTGAGGCAGCCATCACGCCGCGCACCAAGGCGATCATGCCGGTGCATCTCTACGGCCAGCCCGCCGACATGGATCCAATTATGGAGATCGCCCGGCGCCGCGGGTTGATCGTCATCGAAGACGCGGCGCAGGCACACGGCGCGAAATACAAAGGGCGGCCGGTCGGAAGCATCGGCGACATGACGTGTTTCAGTTTCTATCCCACCAAGAACCTCGGAGCCTACGGCGAGGGCGGGGCCGTTACCACCAACAACGCCGAGTTTGCGCGATCAATTCGCATGCTGCGCGATTGGGGACAGGATCGTAAGTATCATCACGTGGTGCGCGCGTTTAATTACCGGATGGAAGGTTTTCAGGGCGCGATCCTGCGCGTGAAGTTACGTCATCTGGAGCAGTGGACCGAGGCACGCCGCACCATCGTCAGCAAATATAACCGATTGCTCGCCGACTCCGCCGTAGAGCTTCCTCAAGAGATGCCCTGGGCTCGCCACGTCTATCATGTCTATACCTTGCAAAGCGACGATCGCGATGCCTTGCAGGCCGCGCTGCTGACAGAAGGAATTCAGACGGCTATTCACTATGCGGTGCCCGTGCATTTGCAGCCTGCTTATGCTGATTTGGGATATTCCCGTGGAGATCTCCCGCAGTCGGAGAAAGCAGCCAGCGAAGTTTTATCTCTGCCGTTGTACCCTGAACTTTCCGAGCAGGCCGTGAACTATGTCGCCACGGCCGTGAAGAAAGCTGCTTCGCGCAAAGTACAGACGGTGATCTGAACCCCGCGAGAAATGGACCTCTGATGAGTCTCAGGCTGTGGGCTGAACATTTGAGCCGCGGTGTTGTATTACGGCGACGTTTGCCGCGTGAATTCAAGGCTTTGCCGATCTACGTTACGCCCGAAGCTGGCCTCCGATATTGGCGGCGAGACCTGCGAAAAGTGGATGCGATGCTCCTTCGCATGGTCCGAGAACTGGTGGCACCCGGTAGCGTCGTTTGGGACGTTGGAGCCAACGTCGGCTTGTTTGCTTTCAGCGCTGCCGCTCTGGCGGGTCCGTCGGGAACTGTTCTCGCCGTCGAGCCAGACCTCTGGCTAGCCCAACTACTTACGCGTTCCGCCCGGCAAATCAAAAAACAAGCGAAGTCCGTTGCGTCGTTGACGGTCCTGCCAGCGGCAGTTTGCGAAACGAATCGCATCGGACAGCTCCATATCGCTGAACGTGCCCGCTCCGCCAACCACCTCGTCGAATCGCACGGTTCAACCCAGGCCGGAGGTCCGCGTGCAACACAAAACATAGTCACGGTCTCGCTGGACTTCCTGCTCGAGCATTTCCCGTCTCCCTCAGTACTGAAGATTGATGTGGAGAACGCCGAGGTCGGAGTTCTGACCGGTGCCTCGAAACTACTGCGCACGGCTCGGCCCACTATTTGGTGCGAGGTACACCCTGAGAACTCAATGAAGGTAGCAGAGATGTTGTTGGACAGCGGCTATCAGATTTATGCCGCCGCTCTCGACCCAGAGAAACGGACTCCCTTGAAAAGGGCGTCCTGGGACACGCTCGCCGTACCCTCGCCCTCATAAAGGGAGGGGTGAAAATGCGTCAGCAAAGACAGGTTGGTTAAGCCGCTTGGGTTGAGTTGCTGCCCTTAGGATCCATTAGCGACCGCGCTAGCCGCGTTATCTTTTCAACGTGCGTCTCACAAGAAAACTGCTGCGAACGCTGCTCTCCCAGCGTGGCCATTCTTCGCCGCGTCTCAGGTGACGCAGCAAGTTTCGCGACGTGTTCAGCCACCGCTTCCGGAGAGAATCGCGGAAAATAAACCGCGGCATCCTCGCAGATTTCGCGATGAACTGCGAGGTCCGAGGCGACCACGGGCAATCCGCTTGCCATCGCCTCGACCAGGGGAACCACAAACCCCTCAGCCCGAGCGGCAGGAAGTTACGTAGAGGCTATCGGCAAGTTTCGCCAGCAGGGGAAACGTGCCACTGAGCGAACGCAAGCCCTCTGACGCATACACCAGCGCGCGATATCGAGCCGGCAGGAGATGAAGATCGCTTGGTTGGACATTCAGCGAAAAGTAACCGTCGACACTCAAACGCGACGGACCAATGCGATCGGTGAACGCTGAAAGGAGTTCTGACGGTTTCCAATAACGGACCTCAAAATCACGGCCCTCACGAAATCCTCGACGAAATTGATGATAGAGACATCGGACACCGAATACGTTGGGCATTTGGACCATTGCATTTCCTCCCGAACGCAATGTTCGCCTGACTTCGGCCAGCGTTATTGTGGCGTTTTCCTTTGAAAGATGTTGTAGAACGCTGTAGGAGAAAACTTGATCAAAAGTCTGATCACGAAAGGGCAGATAGCGGCCATCAGCAACAACGTAGGTGGCTTCAATGCCTAACTGGCAAGCAACGCGCCTGGCCGCGCGAATACTCTTCAGCGAGGGATCAACGCCCATGGTCCTGTATCCGATGCGTGCAGCGGCGATGCACCAGCGCCCCCAATTGCAGCCGACCTCTAGAAATGCCCTGTTCTGGCCCGGTGGGAGCCGGAGGCGCGGAATGGGATACTCCTTGAGATTTCCGACCAGATGTTGATAAAAACCGCCGTTGGTCGCGCCGATAGCGTTGCGAACGAATGGATCAATTTCGCCGTGTCCGACGTTGAACTTTGGCAACGTGGAAGCGTCGCCGCTCTCGGCAACGGCTAGCGAGCGAGTGCCTTCCAAGTGGGTTTGCTCCGCCTCCGAAACAAGCAGAATCGGGATATCCTCAATGACAGCATAACGGTGCCCCTGCTCGCAAAGTAGGTTCGCCCCCTCCTGCCGTAGGTCACTCTTGTCTCGCGGGCAGACCAGTGATTTCCATAACCGGGCCTGCGGAGACGGTCCGAGGTCGAGTTTATTCACGTTGCCTCTTCCCGGTCGTGCCGCGCTCTATATGAAACTTGGTTCATTAATCCTCGTCACTCTAAAAACATTGGCGGCTTAGCAAGCATAGCGGTTGAGTGCTTTGCGAGACATCTCGAGTATCTTTCCTACATGCGCCTGCCATGAAAACGCACGCGATCGCTCCCTGCCCAACTGGGTCATGTGACTTGCCTTTTCTGCGTTTCTCCCGACTTGAAGAACACACTCTGCGAGGGCTTCCGGATTGAATCGGTGGAAGTAGGATGCGGCTTCACCGCAGATTTCACGATGCACCGCCAGGTCCGAAGCCACAACCGGGAGACCGCTCGCCATCGCCTCTACCAAAGGATGAGCGAACGTTTCGGTGTACGCGGGCGTCACGTAGACATCGGCCTGTTTATAAAGCTGATGTAGTTGCCGGTACGGAATCGCTCCGAGTTCAATCACCATATCTGAGACACCGAGTGATCCAACTAACTTTGCTGCGGACTCCGGGCGATACGAACCGGGATTTTCCCCGGGCGCCAGCCTGCATGTCAGCAAGAGTCTGACGGATCGTCGCGCCAAACTATTCCGCAGGAGCGGTAGTGCTCGGATGAGGGTCTCGAAGTTCCGGTAGTAATTGTAGTGGCTGACGAAAAGAAGGCGCAGGCATCCATCCGTCGCTCGCAGCTTCTCTTCAACCTGCGCGCTGAGTGGCGTCGAATCGCGGGTAAAAGCTTCGCGATCGAATCCGTGATGAATGGCCGTGACATGGACGCCTGTCCAGCGTGACAGTTCGTCAGCGAAAGCCTGGCTTGGCGCCACAGTCCGGTCGGCCCAGTGAATCGACCTCTTCGCCATTACAGCTCTCAGGTGGGTATCGAACCACATCCGGTATTCGTGGCGGGAGCGTAAATCACGATAAAAATCGGCAGACGTATAGATAGAATTGCGCGAAAGCAGGACTTGTGGCACCGGCGAGTTTCTCAGTGCGAAGTTCCCGGTGGAAAGCAGAACATCGGCACCACATCGGCGGATCAAGCCGGACATCGCCGATTGTTCGTACCAGAAGCGGCGGCCGACAGGAACGTCCAATTCGTGGAAGTCAATCATTGAGGAACCGCGAAACTCATTGCGAAGATTTGGAGCCAGAGCCACCGTGACCCGCAGATCGGCCGTGGCCACGAAATAGGGGAGGACGTTGCGAATATAGGTGAGACCACCTCCCGCGCTGCTGGCAAGGGCGTTCATAAACAAATGCATCATCGGCTCGGAGCGACGCTGCCCACTTCCTGCCGCGCCAGTGTGGGGCGCCACCCACGCGAAAAGCTAGGAAGAGGCGCCCAGGGTGCAACGTCTGCGAGCACAAACGCCAGGCTCCAGAAAAATACGCAGAGGTAGTAGCCCGGAGCGAACATCCAGTCTTCAAAAATAGCGTGAATCATTCCGGCGATCACTACCATTGCCAGAGGAATGGCAGGATGGTACGGATTTCCTGTATTTATCATCCATAGCAACGTACGGACAACTTTCCACAGGAGCGAGAGCAAGAGGAGGGCGAAGGGCACCACGCCCAACACACCCACCCAGGTGATGATCGTAAGGTAGCTGCTGCCATTTTCTCTCGTAGCCTTCTCGCTACTCTCAAACGCGGTCAGGTCAGCGCTGGCATCCAGACCGGTATCGGTCGTGCCAAATCCAGATCCAAACCAGACATGCGAGCGAATGCTATCGATTGCGCCCTGCCACGGTGACTGCCGCGATTGAAGCAGCCCTAATTCAGCATCCTTGCCTTTGTAAACGACGTCGGCAGTCAATTCGGAAACTGTTTTCGAAAACGCTTGGGGTGCGATCACGGCATAGCCAGCGACAACAATGAGGAGAACGACGATCCCCTGCCCGAGCAATTTGTATCGGCGAAGTGCCAGACACAGCAACGCACAAGAAACAGCAGCGGCGACCATTCCCGCGCGGGAATGGCTGTGGAAAGCCATAAACAATGTGATTGCAAATAGGGCTAAGCGCCGGCGACGAGCAAACGAACTATCGTCTTCCAGTAGGCTTCCCCAGAGAAGGATCGGACCTAGAACCCCCATGACCGCACCGAGCGAATTGGGATTACCCAGCGCCTCGTCACCGGCCAAGTAGAACAGCGTCAATATCGCGACGAAAATCTCGATGCCTTTTAGCAACCCCGCGAAAAACTGGTTCTCGCGTCCGGTGACAGCAATCCTGGCGCCTGTGCCCGCGTAAACGAAGAGCAGGAACAAGCTACAAGTCTTCAGTAGAGCAACCCCTGGATATCGGGAAACAGCCGCCGAGACCCCTGCGGCCAATATGGCAAATGTCGCCAACGCGTGAAATGACCCGAAGTGATGACGCCGTTCCTTGAGCATCATCAAGGTGCCAACCATCGCCCCAACGCCAAGGAATATCCAACGGGCTACGATCCAGCCACCACCAACCGGAAGCGCGGATCCTGCAAAGAGAAAAGCCACGAGAACAACAGGGAAGAAAGCTCGGCGGTACCACCAGACCGCCGCGAAGAGAAATTCAAGGAGAATCAGGCCCCCGAGAAATGTCGGGCTGGTGAAGAACATCGGCTGAGTGTAGGCAAAGAGAAACACGGCGGGCAAAAGCAACGCGATGGCAACGCCGACGAGCCAGCCCGTGGGAATACGCTCAGGCATGTGCCCCTCCCATACTCCCGAGCACCCGCACAATGCCCAATGACCATTCGACCGGTGAATAGTGTGCAATGTGCTGTCGGCTGTTATTACCCATAGCTTCGCACACTTCGAGACGACTACCGAGAGAATCCATGGCATTGGCGAGCGAAGAAATATCCCTCGGCGGAATTAACAATCCGTTCCAATTCTCCTTTACCAGGTCTGCGGCACATCCGGCGACACGGCTAACAATCGCTGGCAAACCGCAGGCCATGGCTTCATTCACAACCAGCCCCCAAGGATCAGTATAAGTAGGCAAGATTAGAATCTCGGCAAGCGCATAGTAAGCGGCCAACTGCTCCCGATGGGCAAAGCCGGCGAATCGAACCTCTCCCGGTGAGATGGAGACAGCCTGCTCCTCCAATTGCCGACGAGACGGCCCGTCGCCCACAAATACTAGACCGATCTGCTGGCGTAACCGCTCATCCAGTTTGGCATAAGCCGACAGCAATTCAAACACTCCTTTTTCCCGCACCAGGCGCCCGGCAAAAAGAAAGTAGCGATCCGGCAAGATCAGCTCTTTGCGCCGAGCGGCGGCGTTTCGGCGAACAGCCGCCGCAGCAGCGGCGAAGAAATCATTGTCCACAGCATTTGGCGCGATAAAGATGAGGTCTTCTTTGATTCGATGAGCCTGAAGATATTCGCGAGCGGATTGGCCAGGTACAACGAATCCGCCGCACCTGTGAAGAAACTCACTCTTCAGGAATTCTACCAGCACGTGACCGCGACGCTGGTCCTGCAGGTTGCTCTCCGACCAGAGAAGAAACGGTGTGTTGTGCACACGTGCCCAGAGAAGCGCTTGCCACGCGGCGACATAGCTGTAGCCTCCGCACAAAATTGCGTCCGGAGCGGCAGCGGTCAACGCGCGACCCACGCCGCGGTTCAGCAGAGCGTTATATCTGCCGATACGCTTTCGCCACGCGGGCAGAACCTCATAAGAGAATTTGATCTCTTCCTTGTAAACCTGCCACTGCCGCAGGTTTGGGTCGGTTTCGGACAGGAAAATAACGTGGAGGTCGACCGCTTCGTGCTGCGCAAGAGCATTAAAGAGCGGAATCCGGTAGGGGGAGATAATCTCCGTGAGAATTACCAGGCGGCGCTTCATGCCATAGACTCCCGGTAGATTCGCTCCAGGGTCTCCGCCTGCTTAGCCAAAGTGAGTCTTTCCAAAACTGTGTCTCGTGCGGCGAAGCCGAGATTGCGGCGGCGCGGCTCATCGCGAAGAAGCATTGCTAGGGCCAGAGTCAATTCCCTCTCGTTGTCAGGGCCAACCAGAAATCCGTTCGAACCATGCTGGATGATTTCGGAAATCCCCTGTTCGCGGCAGCCAATCACGGGCTTGCCCGCGGACATGGCCTCCAAGTAGACACAGCCCAAGCCCTCATAGCGGCTGGGCAGCGCGAATATCGTGCAGCGACGCATGGCTGCGGCGACTTCGTGACGGGACTTGCGTCCGAGGAATCGCACGCGTTCCGTAATCTGAAGTTGTTGGATCAGGGACTGCAAGCGGGAGTGTTCCGGTCCGTTGCCAATGATTTCCAAAATAAACGTTGGAAATTCGGGGGCCAACGCTGCGACTGCACGGATGAGGATCTCGTGTCCTTTGGTCGGAATCAGGTTGCCGACGCTGAGGATCACCGGCTTCTCTTGCGGGGGCTCACTCCCCGGCGAGAATAGTTCGGGATCCACGCCGTTGTACACGACTGAGGTGCGGCAAGTGCGGCCCGTGCCTTCGAGTACCTGTTCGCGGACATGCTCGCTGATGCAAATCACGCGGCGCGAGGAACTATAGACCCGCTGCGAGATGCGGCGGCACCAATCGCTCGCGCGGCCTCTGACTTGCTCGGTCGAGAACGCGTCGAGCCCATGCACGGAGACAACATAGGGAATGCCGAGTTCCGCACTCAAGAGCATGGACGCGTGTCCGCAAGGCAGAGGGGCGTGGGCGTGTATGAGGTCGATCTGGTGCGAGCGTTGCAGTGCGCGCACCCGGCCCACGACGCGCGCAAAAAGAAAAGCGCCTGCGACCGGGAGCCCCAAACCGCCCGGCCACGAAAAATAGTGGAGCCATTGCGCGGGCACCGTTGAATCCTTCACGCGAAGCTTGCCGCGGTAGAATGGCTGCACAGCAAGGACGGTGTTCGCGACGCCGGCCCGGGTGAGAGCTTCGAGCGGCTCCGAAACAAAGCAACCGCCAGCATCATCGTGCAATGACGGGTAGAACGGCGTGAGGGTTAGTACCTGTAATGGCCGTTCGCCCTTGGGTGGAGCTGCTTCTGGGGAACTCATGAACGTCGCGGCTCCCCGTGAGGCGCTGCGAACCGCACGAAAACTTCCTCCCATCGCCGCGTGATCGGATCCCAATCGAAGCGCTCGCTGAGTACGCGAGAGGCTCGTCCCATGTCTCGGCGCAATTCCGGACCCGTCAGGAGTCTTCCCAAACGATCGAGAAGTTCGTCGTCGCTTCCGCCGAGAAACCCGGTCTGTCCATCGATCACGCTCTCAGGCTGATAGTCTCTTCGTGCAATTATCGGCAAGCCGCACGCTGCTGCCTCCAAAATCACCTTGGGAGACCCCTCCCATCGCGACGGAAACAAAAACACGTCCGCTGCTCGATATTGTTCACGAAGCTGGGAAACATTAAGACCGCGAGCGAACTTCACATTACGCAGTTGTTCTTCTCGCACTTGTTTTTCGAGTGCTGGAGCCATCAATCCGTCGCCTACAATGATGAACTCCGCGGCGGGAAACATCGAAGCAGCCCGAACCAGCAACTGGGGCCCTTTGAACGGTCGTAGTGATCCTACAAACAGCACGCGCACTTGAGGGTTCGCGGGGCGATCCCAAGCAGGAGTAAAAAACTTCGAATCCACGCCGGTCGGAATCACCTCGCTCTGCAGCCCGTACTCCTTTTCCAGATTGGCCTTCACTGAGGAAGAATTGCTGAACAGAACGTCGCTGCGCAAGATTGTCCGCTCCCAAAGGTTGATCTGTTCCGCTTTGATGGTTGGCTCATTCCGAACATCAGATTGGGATTCGACGGTTCCGATCACGGTCCGCTTGTCGAGCCACTTGGGTCGCAGGTTCAGATACAACTTCGCACTTGGAGAGGACTTGATGTAGAAGAGAATGTCATGACTTCCCCAGACAAATTCCTTAAGAATTTTGAGGGTTTGGCGGCGCTGCGGCAACTTAATGAGGCGCGTGGAAGGCCGCTCGGTCAGCCTCTTATCCGGCGTGCCTAGAAAAAACGTGCTCACATGAAAACGCTCGGGATCGAGCCGGCACATGATGTCGCGGGCGCTGGTCATTTGCGCATTGAAACCATCTTCGTCGGCTAGGCTATCGACCAGAATTCGAATCGGTCTCATGCGCGGGCTCGCTCGGCATCCAGTTGACTCGAGACGGCATCCTGCAACGTTTCTTGCGGCTTCCATCCCAGCGCGAGCAGTTCGGCGTTTGATATCCACTGTTCTTTCACGGACGAGCGCTCTCCTTCCACCGGGAGCACGTTCACGTCGATGGGATGGATGCGGGCTGATCTCAAGTACATGTTCACGATTTCAGCGATTGAAATTGAAATTCCGCTGGCTACGTTGTAAATCGCGCCGGGTCGTCCGACCTCGATCAGGCGCCAGAGTGCCACCGCACAGTCGCGCGCGGAAATGAAGTCGCGTTTCGGTGTCAGATCACGCAAGGTAATGATCGGGCGCTTGCCTCGTTCGATCTCGACGATTTGTTTCCCCAGGGTTCCGCATAGTAACGCCGCATTCATGTTCGAACCTACGGGGTTGCTGATGCGGGCGGTTACGACGCAGCCTCCGCCAGCACTATACGAAGCCACTTCCTGCTCCGCGGCACACTTGCTGGCTGCATATGGCCCACGTGGGTCTGCCGGCTGGGCCTCAGTTAATGGAGCAGCAGGCGTTCCACTATCACGATAGACAGCGGTCGTGCTGCCAATAACGATCTTCGAGGTGGAAAGGTTTCGTCGCACAGATTCGAGCAGGTTCACCGTCGCACACCGATTATCGCGATCAAGTTCGGATTCCGATCCGCCGATCCTCCCGGCTAGGTGAACGATCGCCTCCGGTTGGAAGCTCTGCAACGCCATCGACAGTTTCTCTTTATCTCTTGCAAGATCGCACTCAGCACGTCGCAGGCTACGCACCTCGATGCCCGCGATGGTTTGGAGATGAGCGGAAACGTGCCCGGCGAGGAACCCGCCTCCCCCGGTAATCAGGATCCGCATGCAGCATCGCCCAGGAATTCCGCGCGCCGTTCCTGAAAAATCTCAACCGCGCGTTCATAGTCGGCAGGACGTCCAATGTCGAGCCAGAATGAGTCGCTCCGATAACAATGCACACGTTCGCCCTGTTCCATCAACTGGAGCATCAACTGCGGGATGTCGAGATAACGGTTCGGTTGCACGTATTTCAGAACATCCGCTCGAAACGCATTCACTCCCATACTTACGTAATAGTCTTGTACTGGCTTCTCAACGTACCGTTTCAGGGTATGGTCGTCACCAATCTCCAACACACCGTAGTCAACTTTGTTTTGGCGCTTCTGGGTGGCGATTGTGGCAATCGCCCCTTGCTCGCGGTGGCGCTGCATGAAAGCGCGGTAATCCAGATTTGTCAGCGTGTCCCCGTTGATTAATAGAAAGTCAGAGTCCAATCCGGAAATTAATCCCAACGCACCGGCAGTGCCCAGTGGGCTTTCTTCGAGCACGAACTCAATCGGTCCTCCAAAGCGTTCTCCGTCGCCGATGAATGCGCGAAATAAATGCGGGAGATAGCCCACGGCCAAAACCAGGCGATCAAAACCTGCGTTGCGGAGTTGCCTAACGATGACTTCCACAACCGGCATATCGCCGATCGGCATCAGTGGCTTGGGCAAAACGGTCGTGTATGGACGTAGCCGCGTTCCCTTGCCACCCGCCAGAATCACAGCCTGCATCCAAAATCTCCTAAACCGCGTAGCTGCCTACACGGTAAGCGGTCATATTGCTGCCGACATATTCGGCGACCTTCTTTAAACCTTCGCTGAGCGAGACTTGCGGCACCCATCCAAGAGTCGCCTTGGCCAGTTCCGCGTTCGCGAGAAGCAGCCGCACTTCGCTCGCCGGGGGACGAACCCTCGCCGCTTCCTCAACGATGGGCACCTCGCGTCCGACAATCTTCATGATGAGGTGGGCGAGATCGCCAATCGAAATGCCTTCGCCGGTACCAAGATTAATCACCTGCCCGACGGCTTGCTCAGCAATGCCCGCTCTCAGGAAGCCGCGCGCAGTATCGCCAACGTACAAGAGATCCCGAACGGGATCGAGAGAACCGAGGCGGAGGACATCCGTCCCTGCCAGCAACTGCGAAACGATCGTCGGAATCACGGCGCGTGCGGACTGCCGCGGACCGTACGTATTAAATGGACGCACCGTCGTCACCGGCAGATTGAAACTCAAATGGTAGCTCTCCGCCAGCTTGTCGGCAGCGATTTTTGAAGCGGAATAGGGCGATTGCGCCTGCAAAGGATGGGCTTCGTCGATCGGAGTGTAGCGAGCAGTGCCGTAAACTTCCGAAGTAGAAGTGATCACGACCCGTCGCACTCCCGCTTCCTGCGCCGCCTGCAGAACGTTGAGAGTGCCTTGAAGATTGGTGTCGAAATAGCTGTTCGGCGCGTCGTAGGAATAAGGAATTCCAATCAGGGCTGCCAAATGGAATACGACGTCGCAGCCTCGAACATGGTTGCGGATGAACTGCGCATCGCGAACATCGCCGAGAACCACTTCCAGAGAATCGTAAACAGCGGGACCTAGTTGTTCCAGATGGCCGCGTCCGCCGCGACTCGTGTAGCGCACTAGAGCCCGAACCTGGGCGCCCGAGTGGACGAGTGCCTCGACTAGATGGCTACCAATAAAGCCACCGGCGCCTGTGACGAAGACACGAAGATTTTTGTATTCCGACCCGCTATTCATGAGGAAAGGATCGTGCCCATTTTAGCTGAACATCTCGCAAACGCGCTTGCAGACGGGCCTTCTGATCGCGGCCCACGCTGGATTGCTCCAAGTGCCTGCGCGCAATCTCAAGCAAACGCCTCCGCACCGGCTTTTGCGCGCTTGGCGCGAGTGGTGCGTGTTCTCCAGGATCAGCTTCGAGATCGTAGAGGTCCTCGGCCGGAGGATCGAAGTGAAGCATCAGTTTGAAGCGCGACTCCCGTACCGACAACACGCGCGGACCCAGGCGATTCTCCGGCCGAAAGGGGTTGGTGCAACCAGCCACGCACTCTGAAATCGCCACACCGTCGAAGCTCACGCCCTGTTGTACCTGTGGCCAATGGCTTTGACCTGCGAAGGCATCAGGCACGGGCAATTGCGCTGCGTGTAAGAGTGTGGGAGCAAGATGGAGCATGCTGAACGGAGATTTCGCGACGTCTCTTTTTGCGGCCCCGGGAACGCGCAACAACAAAGGCACGTGGATCAGTTCTTCCATGAGTCGCGACGGCGGATGATAGCGGCCACCGTGCTCAAGGAATTCCTCTCCATGATCGGCCGTGAGGGCAAAGATAGAGTGATCCCAGCGACCAGACTTGCGTAAGGTGTCGATCAGGTGCTCCATTTGAGCATCGACCCAGCGCACGCCCGAGTCGTACAGCGCAACAACATCTTCGCGATGACGGTCCAGGCGTCTCGGTCCGAGATCGGATCGATTCCAGTAAGAATTTAGAAAACGCGCGCGCGCGGGCGTAATGGGTCCGTGCCCCATGAGTGCCAGTGCATCTTCTTTCGGATAGTAGGGCGAATGCGGGTCCATCAGATGCAGCCATAGAAAAAACGGTGTATCCCCGATCGACTCTAGCCATCGGCAGGCTTCGTTCACGATGACATCCGCAGCGGGAAACCGACGGAGAGCGTCGAGCGAGTTCGCTGGCGGCGTTATTCGTTGGCAATATCGAAAATACACCTCGTCGTAAATGGCGCGGAAAAGTCCCAAATTCAGTTTCTGCAGCGTTCGGTTTAGGCGGCTCGTCCAACCGTCGCTTACGTGTGTCGTCGCGTTGTCATCAGTAAGAGGCTCGGGCGCGTCGTTCAGAAAATCCCGGAACGTATCGAAGCCGCGCTGATATCCGAAGCGCGAAGTGATATAGGGATTCGCCGCGTCAAACGAAGCGGTTGCATACCCGGCTAGTTTTAGAACAGAAGCAAGGGTCGGTTCGTCTGGAGCAAGGCCCAGCACGTCCCGTCCCAGCGCCAGCGGATAGCGGGAAGCTAGAATCGACGGAAACGAGTAGTACGTTGGCGCGCCGGCAACGATCGCTGCTGGGAAAACAAAACTCTCGTTGGCAAGCGAGTCCAGAAACGGCGTCGTTGGACGGTCGTATCCCATGAAGCCGGTGTGATCCGCCCTCAGGCAGTCCACCGTCACCAGCACGATCGATTTCTGGGCGCCCATCTATGCTTTCCGCTCGCGCGCCAATTGCGCCTTAGTGAAATTCTTGCGAATTACCGTCACCGGAGGAGTGTTCGGAGGCGTTGTGGAGAGGCCCTTGCTCACCACCTCACATAACTCATCATCGTGAAGATATAGCAGATCGGAGTGCCTCGACTCGAGCGCTGTGAAAAATTCGTCCAGAAACTGAAGCGTGGGACTGCGAAAATCCTGCACCGTGGAATGGAAGTTGATGGAATGCACGGAGACGATCGCCGGAATGCCACGCTCGAAACAAGCTTCGGCCTGTCGCAAAGCTGCCTCAACCGAAAAATCCGTGGTCGTCGCAGGTTCAAACTCCACGGTGCGAGAAAGATGCAGAATGCCGTGTCGATCGAAGTGGGGTGGCCTGAGCGCTCCGGGCCCATTCTGCGCGACGCGGACTCCATGCTGTGCCCATGCGCGATGAGTATCGTCGTTGGCGCGGTAGCCGGGTGCACAAGCAGACCTTGGCAAAGCGGAGAAGAATTTGGCAAATGCACCAACGGCCTGCCCGATCGACTCGCGCTGAGTCTGCGCGGTTCGAAATCGTTCGTCCTCAGGTTGCTCAGGATCCCAACACTCATAACCAATCCATGGCATTCGCCAGTGGATGTATGGCGTGCCGGCCTCCCATAGCGTGCGCAATGTCGTTGCTCGATCGCCACCTTTTTCCAAGTTGCGTTCAACCGCAGGGCGGCAGAAGTGCGTGGTTCCGTGCAGAGCGGGATGAAAAAGACCCTCGTTAATTCCTTCGCGATAGGCTGCGATGAGGCCGGGCCGGTTCCAACCCACGGGCAAGCCCTGGGCAAGCGGCAAGAGATAAATCTGCCGAAAACCCTCAGCGCTCATTTTGGCAAAGTCCAGATTCGCCAGAATGAAATTCATTTCCATGCTGGGATGCCGTCCCGCGGAATCTCGATGCTTCTTGAGCAAGCCTCTCAATGCGGCGAGGTCTTCGGCAGTCTCAAGCGTGTAGAAATCATAGGGTCGCTCGCCTAACGCTAACCCAGCGGATCGTAATTGCTCCAGACCTTCCCGGTCGCATAGGCCGATGCGGCCCCAGTCGTCGCTCTGCAAGAGGACAAGCGGACGGTCGAAGTGAAACCCCACGGTGGGGAATAAGTCACGAGTATGCTGCCACAGTTTTCGAACGAGATTCATTGTTCTGCTGCCGGCTCATTTCCGGCCTCGGGCGTACCTCTGGCGAAGAGAAGCCGGTAGAAATTGCCAGGAGTCCAGTTGCGCGAGCCATTTCTGAAAAATCTCACGCCGCCTCCGCAATACAAGCCAGTTCGGATTGCTCAACGGAGGATAAAGCTGCTCTTTGCGCTCGCGAGTGGCTGTATCCCGTGTTCTCCATGCTCTCCGGGGTTCATAAGAATCAGACAAGGCTGAGGCGCAGTTTCAGAGATATCCAAGTTCCCGCAGGCGCTGTTCCACCAGGCGCTGCTCGGCCTGATCGGCTTGGGCACTTTCATCGCGCAGCAAATCGCGCAAAACAAAAGCCAGCAGTTCATCCACGCCGCCGAACGTGTTGCCGAATTTCTTCTCGGCTGCCGCGCACAGATCCTCGGGCAGTCGCACTTCTCTCAGTTCGGTCATGCTTGGGCTCCGCTCCGTTCAAATGCGACGCGAACCCGCGACCACATCGCGTTTGCGATCAACCGGTCATCGTCGTCCAGCCCCGTCATCAAAACGATGGCCGCAAAAAGGCAATAAGCGAGCCCGAGCGCAACTCCTACGGCAAGCCAGTCATGATTAAGCATGTGTGAATATTTCTTCACCACAAGAGTCGCCGTAAGCGTAGCGATCGTAGGTGGCACTAAGCGCAAATAGCCGCGATTATAAGGGGAAATCCCAAGTGCTTTCCGAACCTCAAGCAAATTCCACGCATTCGCGCCGATGTTGGTGATTGCCGCAGCCATAGCGGCTCCCACGATACCCCAAGCCGGAACCAGTGTGACGCTCAGGATTACCATCAAGCACGCCATGAACATCTGCACCTTAATCAACCGCTTCTCGTGTCCAGACATCAGCAGCAAGTAGCCTACCGAACCGACTCCGCAGTTTACCAGTTGCCCAATCGTTCCGATGATGAGGATTGGCCATCCGACCTCAAAATCATGGCCAAAAATGCGCATTAGAGGACGCGAAAAAATAATGATTACCAGGGCGAGCGGGAGAGTAAGTCCGACGACCCACTTAGTGAGCGAGTGAAACAAGCGGGTCAGCAGGGCTCGATCGCCCCGCGTATGAAGATCGGCAATGGTCGGCGCGAATATTTGATTCACAGAACTCAAAATCAACGGCACATATACCACCAGGGCCCCTGCGATGGAGTAGATCCCGACTTCGCGGGGGCCGCGGTAAAATCCAAGCGCGACCTTGTCGACCTGTGTCATGCCAAATTCCATGAATCCAATTCCCAGCATAGCGGCAGAGAACGACCAGATCTCCCTCTTCGGAGAGGAACCGGGCAACGCAGAAAACCGGGCCTCAATTGGGGTGAATTTACGTACAGCGATGAGCAGCATCAAACAAACAAGAGCAGCACTGGCTATCTGGGCAATCAGGTAACCACGAAGCCCCAACCCCACAGTTATGAGGGAGACCGCAATCAGCATATTCAGCGGGCTGCCTATAAAATTCACGATCAACGTTCTCAGCTTGAGGTCACGATATCCCGCCAATACCTTTCCGTAAAAACCGTTGAGGACCCCGAACAGCATCACCAGCGCAAACAGCGGCAAATACCGCAGGAGTGCCGGAGAATGGTAGAAGCGAACCACAACAATTCGGCCAACTGTCAACAGCACTGCGGCAAAGACTACATTCGCTACTATTAACAACACTGCGCCGCGCCACAGCAGCGCGTGCAACTCCTTGAACCTGCCTGCGGCTTGGTAAGACGACACAAAGCGCACGGCCGTCTGCGGAAGTCCAAGTGTGTTGAAGATGCCAAGAAATCCGATGAGGGTGGCTCCGAGTGCGTACAGCCCAAGCTCCTCCGCCCCCAGTTCACGAGCCACATAAACCTTAAAGATGTAGCTGAACGCAGCTGTAAAAATCGTTCCGGCGAAAAACACTCCAGATTGGCGGGAAATGTGCCCGACCTGAGAGCGGAACTGCTGGGTTCCCGCAGCGCTGTCGGACAAAGGGTCGACAATCGGATCGCTCACGGAGCCGACCTCACACCCGAGCGTTCAACCGACCCGGAGGTTAGCCACTGTCGCAACATCGCGGGATCTGCCGCTTTCGACAAGACCGCCGGCGGCAACAACTGATTCTGCAACTCCTCGACGCGCCGGGGAATTTCACTGACCTGCTCTACGTTCTCGAGCAACTGCCCCACTCCGAATCGAGCATATTGCTGCTGATATTCATATGGAGAAAGCGTCAACCATCCACAGATGAAACAGCAGACGCCGTTCTGCAAACAGTCAATCACCGTGGTTGATTCGACGGTGATTCCGAACCAGGCCTGTGCCATGAGGTCGGCGGTAAGGGGACCGTCTTGTAGCTTCACAAGAATGACGTCTTCGGGTGACAGGATGTCTCGGACCATTCTGCTGCGCTGGGCGCGGCTTTCGAATGGATGCAGTTTGATCACGAGGTCTCGCCCGGTCTGGCGCGCCACACGACACAGCACGGGCAAGAGTTCGCGATAGACCTCCTCAGCGCGCATGCTCGCAACTTCGTAAGGCTCAGAAAAGAACACAATCGAGGTTCTCTTCGTCCGATCTTGTTCCCGCGCTGGACGAGCATACGAGGACGCAGGTGCGCCGATCCCTATCCTCTCGGCCTGAAGTCCACAAACCCGCACCAGATAGTCTCGCTCCATTTCGTTCTTGGCGAGGTAGACATCACAAGGCAAATCCTTCAGTAGATAGCGGCCATCGAACGCACCGTGATGAAAATCTACAGTGGGTATTTTCCTCCTGGCGGCGAGCAGCACAGGAAGGAGCGTGTAAATATTGCTATCGTCCCCGCACAGAACTCCCTGGACAGGTTCCCGATCGAGCACCTCACGCCAGGCATTGCGCACCCGCAGACTATTCCGAAACCAGCCGACAAACTGGTCGAAGACTCCGGCTTTAGAGAGCACTTCAAACTCTCGAACCGAACACAGGTCGGCATTCAGTACCTTCCACTTCTCTTGGATCGAGGTCGTCTCGCGGATTGGAGGATCGACGCTGGCATAGGAGGCGAGGTCTCTCAGTTGCACGTTCGCGGGGAGCTCGCACTGGGAAGCACTCCGCCGGGTCGCCACGAGAAGAAAACTCTGCGCCGGCAGCAGCCGCGCATAGGCAGCAGCCATTCGAGACACGTTCCCGTAGGCGCTCGGCACGAGTACGACGGGATCGGCACAACTCCGTGGGCGCGAGGCCAAACGCGAACGCCACTGGTAGCCGGAATCATACTTATCCAAAAATATCTCTTTGATCTGCCCGAAAGAAAAACGTCGAAACACCTTCGCGTAAGAGATTGCCGGTCCCACCAAACGGCTGAATGGTCCGCCAGAAAAGGTCAAGAGCGGAACATCCTTAAAAGCGGCTATGGCATTCGCCGGCCAACCAGATCGTGTTGCCCAGAGTTCGGCTGATCCTTTGATTTCCGATGCCACGCGGCTTAGGAGCAACCCGAACTCGGCCTTACCGGCGACCAACAATGAAGGCAGGTTCCACCAATCGATATCCTCTTCGTCCAGCAAGCGGCCCTTTCCTAATGCAAACATCTCGTGAATCCGCCTGACGTCCTCGACTCCTCGTCTAAATGAACTCACGCGAAGCACTGGACAACCCTGTTGCTCCTCCCACGCGGTCGCGGAGAACCTGGACGATATCCCCATGTCAACGATGAGGTCCCATCGCAGTTTCGTCCATGGTCCGCGACGCGGCGAGTCTTCGGGATGAAGCAGGAGAACGCGCATGAATTGAAATGGCTTAGGCCCTAGACGTGAGCTGACGCCTCCGCTGCTGGGAGTTCACCAGAGACGGGGGGATGACCAGTGATACTCTGCCACCACAGAACTTTCTTTCGGTAAAGCGAATACCGCTTTTGAAACCCAGACTTCGCCAATCCGCGGACCGAGGCGACATTGCTGACAGCACTAAATATCCAGGCACGCTTTCCGGCTGCTTGCGCCCGGTCTGCAATTAGCTCGATGGCATGCGCATAGTAGCCGCACCCCCGCAAAGCAACGGGTGTCCAGCAATCGTAAAGCATGACATCGTTGGGAGAAGCAGCGTCCACCTTCGCGTTCAATTCGGAAAGAAAAAACCCCTCGAAACGAGCGAGCCACGCAAAATGCAGGGGCTTACCACAGCGATCGACGAGAACAAACCCTTCAGCCTCTCCAGAGCGCAGACGTTGAGCTGCGCGCAGAAGGTAGGCGAGGGTTTCCTCGTCATCTACGTATTCCGACACAGCGGCCGCGAGCAGATCAAGAGTGAGCGCTCGAAGCTGCACATCGCCGGTCCTCGGCACAATCGCGTTCCGCCATTCGTAGAACTGAACTTGGGTTCCCGTCCACAGCAAGCTTCGTAGCCGCCTAATGGATCGGTCGACGCCATGTGCTCCAAATTGTTTCTTTGCTCGTTGCACTTTGGCAACAATCGAGCGCACGCCTGCTTCTGCTTGGCGAGAAGACTTGACTATTTCCGAGGCACGATAACGGGCGATCTCGCGGTAATGTGAGAGAGCAGATTTTTTCACGGTCACGAACAGGATCTCACGAGTCTGATTGGCAAACCGCTCTTTATATTCCTCCGCTCCGAGACCAAGATCGACCATCTTGAATGCAGAATCTGCAACGGCCTCTTCAATGACTTTCGCCAGCAGACAGAACCCCGGAGAATATTTTTCCAGTTCGCTGTCAAAAGTCGGCTGGTACCAGAACCAGGTGCCTTGAAATTGGAAACCGTAGTTCCAGGCAAAGACTCTCTCTCCTGACATCATGCGCGTTAGAACGACCCAGCCCGATTCGGAGAGCAGGTTCGCCAATTGGGCAAGAAACATGCGGCGTTCGGGCCGAGCCATAATGCTGATGCGCCCCGTGACCAGAAATCGTGCCACATGTGCCTGGATTAATTTCGGCAGGGCGGTTTCCACCTCGTCCTTCGATCGAGCGTGGTCGAGCCGGACCGGATTCTCGCGACCCATGGCGTTCAGAAAACGACGCAGCATTTTCTTGCGAGGCAGCACGGGCTTGTCATCACCACGGCGCTCAAGCGAACTCAGCAACACCTGGGCGCACACATAGCCAGTCCGCAAAAAGGTGTGGTAGCCATGCCTCGCTCCGTGCTTGGCGATCACGGAAACAGTGGAGGAATCGGCGGGTAGATTCGCAAAGGCCATCTCACGGAAGTTCTGCCGTCTGAGTTCAGCAAAAACACCTTCGACGAAAGGTTCTCTTCGGTCGGAGGAGCTGAGAAAGTCGCAATAATCACCGGTTGTAGCGCAAAGAAATGACACCCTCTCTCCGGACGGATCGCTCGCCAACGCCGCCACTCCGCATAACAAGTCCTGTTCGTCGTAGGCCAGGAACAGCAGCGGGCACAGTGTGGCATGGTACGCGCGGCAGACTGCTAAAGCCCACTCATATGTGTAGAAAACCTGAGGCTGCTCGAGACGCAGCACCAACGCGTTCCATTGGCGGCGCAACTCGGCATCCTCCGGAATCTCTCTGAGCAGAACTACGCGCATTCTCCCTCTCACCCGTCAACGCTTCGTGAATACGTAATAGTACCAATCCGTCGAGTAACGGTGCCCGCTTCGAGGATATTCATTAGCCACGACACGTCGTAAGAAGAAATGAAGTCCCGCCATCTCCCCGATAACGCGTTCGGGGATCCACGAGTGCGTTAACAATCCTCCATGTGCCGAATCTACAAAGTTCCCTTCTCCCAACCAGAACGTGCGGGTGGGCAATCTTCGGACGAAGCGAAGCAAGCTTGACCCAACGGATCGCCCAATAGCCAATGTGGCACGTGCACCAGCAAGCGCCGCCAATAGGAACTCAAACAGGAATGGCAAGCCACCGGAAAATCGGTGGGCGACGTTCCGCAGCCTCTCGCGATTCCATCCCTCACGAACTACGACGGCTCTAGGATTGTGCGACGAAAAGATGAAACATCCATCTGCCTTGAGGAGGCGGTAAATGTGTGCCAGGCTCTGCAATCTAGACTGGTCTGGAAGGACGTAGTCGATCCCATTGAAAGCAAAAACCACGGCGTCGAATGCGCCATCCTGAAACCTAGTGAGGTCTGATGCATCCGCAACTCTGAACTCCAGGTTGGGGAACTTGGCGCGGCAACGTTCAATCATCGGCGCCGAATAGTCGACACCCACATAGTGAGAGGCCAAGCGCGCGAGATAGGGAGTAGTTCGTCCACCCCCAACCCCAAGATCGAGGATGGTACTCCCGGGCTTGATGTAGGAATCAAACAACAGACGCTCACACGGAGCCAAGTAACTCAAAGACGCGTAATGCGAAGCCACGTCGGCGGTTTCATAAGTTTTAAGATTGGTCTCTGAACTGGGACCCGCCATCAGGTGTGTGCAACATCGAGGACTGGCAGATTGATCGAGGGAGCCCGACGAGTTCCTCGCCGCAATGACTCGTAGAATCCCGAAATATGCGCCTCGAATTCCGCCAGCCTCATTCCAGCATTGACGTGCACGCGCGGGATGGCGTGAAAAGGCAAGTCGACGCCCAACCCCCCGCCGATGTTGAGAAACGCAGCTTCGAACCCAGCTTGCTTCGCCATCGCTATGTCTCGCGGAGTCACCGAACCTGCATCACCGAAGGGGTAGGCGAAGGCCCAAACCGGTCTTCCCAGTATTGACTCAAGACGGGAGCGGCTCTCGACAATCTCGGTCCATGCCAATTCGGGCGGCGTCTGCGACAGGATGGGGTGATTCAACGTGTGGGCGCCAATCGTCATACCACTTGCGGCAAGTTGCTGTAATTCCGGACGATTAAGCAGACAGAAGTGGCGCTGCGCTTCAGGATAGCTGGCGAGGAAGAACTCCAGCGACTCCTCCAAGCCAAAATATGAATGCGCCGCCCGCAAGAACCGATCCCGGTTTTCCGTATCCACTTGCGATAGCCGCTTCACCGCGCTCCACCACTGGGCATTCCGTTGCTCACGCTCGCCCAGGACACCGCTGATCTCAGTAGTGTCCGACAAGATTTTGAAGCTGCCCGCCGGCGCTCGGAGAAACAACAGAAGCAATTCTTCATGCCAAAGCATCGCTCGCTGCTCATCGACCGAAGCCCCGGTGACAAAAAACAGGCAGCGCAAACCTTCGTCCTGCAAAACGGGCACCATCTCGGTGAGGTTATTCAAGAATCCGTCGTCGCATGTCAGGAGAGCCGCGCGCGGTGGAAGTTCGGTTTCATGCCGGCAACACGACAGCATTTCTTCGGGCGAGATGACTGTGTATCTTCTTTTGAGCAAGCGTAACTGCTGGCGGAACGTATGGCTGGTGATCAGGCTACCGTCGAATCCCGGATCAATTGGCTTATACCCAGGTGGAAGAACACCGTGATATGTGATAACGGCAAGGCCAGGTCGCTCAATTACCCGAAAATATCCTGCAGACGCCAAAACCGGATACACGATTCTTTTCAGGATAGGACTGACGAATCTCATCTGCACAGAATTCTAAGGTAAATCCCGGGCGAGCTTTGGTACCAACCTTGATTCCGGCCGGCTTATTTCGAGTTCACCAGATCCCAACTCAGGGGGGTTCCGCGTTCGATGTCGCGGGCAGCGTTTTGACCTAACACCTCAGGAAGATGGCGGGTATGCAATCCGTGTCCGGGACGAATGGAGCGTATATTTTCTTCAGTGAAGACTTCGCCGCGCTTCACATCCTGCACCACGAACAGGGACCGTCGAAACACCCGGCTGTTGGCCTCTTTTGTGCCGATGCCGAAGTTGACTGCGCCCAGGGCCTTCTCCGCCACCCGAACCGCATCCACCATGGCCTTGAATTCTTGCGGCTCTAGAGAGAACGCGCTATCAGGTCCGGGCTCGGAACGCGACAAGGTCAGGTGCTTTTCGATGATGCACGCCCCCAACGCGACCGCCGCGACGGGCACAGCGGTTCCCATGGTGTGATCCGAAAGTCCCACCGGCACACCGAAGCGCCGGGACAGTTCTGGAATCGTGCGCAGATTCATCTCTTCCGGCAGCGCCGGATAGGCGCTCGTACATTTCAAGAGCGCGATCTGCTCGGCCCCTGCCTTTCGGGCGGTCTGCACGGCTTCTTCGATTTCCTCCACCGTCGCCATGCCCGTCGACATGATGAGCGGCTTGCCGGTCCTCGCCATCTTCCGGATGAGCGGGATGTCCACGAGTTCGAACGACGCCAGCTTGTGGGCTGGCACATTCATCGCCTCCAGGAAATCAACAGCTGTGACATCGAACGGACTTGAAAACAAATCGAGACCAAGATCGTTTGCGACTTGTTTCAATCGCGGGTGCCAATCCCACGGCGTATAGGCCTCACCGTAGAGTTCGTACAGATTGCGTCCCTCCCAGATCGTGCCCTTGATGCGAAACTCCGGCCGGTTGCACGCGATGGTCATCGTGTCGGGCGTATAAGTTTGCAGTTTGACCGCGTCTGCGCCGGCCTCCTTTGCAGCGCGAATGATCTTCACGGCCTGGTCAAAGTCCTGGTGATGATTCGCGGAAACCTCCGCAATCACGTAGATGGCAAGGCCTGGCCCGATTGTCCTCTCTCCGATTTTGATTTGTGCCGGCATGTTTCAATCCAGCTGCGGACGAACTGAACGGATTAACTCGAAGGCCTCCGCTGCTCCGCAACCGGCCACACTGCCCCACCGCATTGCAATCGCCCGTAACGCTTCCGGTGAGCGGGGATGAGGAAACCTGCGCGCTTCGGTGTCATAGCACTCCATTGCGGCAATTTTTGCTTCGAGAGTCCGAGTCACGTCAACAAAGACATTGGGCCGGAATGATGGCTCGAGGCGCTGAAACGCCCATTCCGTCGATGACGGCACTTCGAACGCATAAATCTCGCGCACGGGATGTCCGGCCACGGGGCGAGTCGCAGTCAGGACGGCACGAGAAATCACCCCATGATCGATGTTGAGATCGCCGCCATGATGGGTGTAGATGACCTCCGGCTGCAGGCGATCGACGAGGTCTTCAGCGATCTTGACGACTTCCAGAAGCGGCACCGTGTCGAGGCGATTGTCCGGGAATTTGTGCAGCACCAGACTCTTCACCCCTATTTTTTCCGCGGCGCCATGCGCTTGTCGATGCAGCGCTGCCAACTGGGCAGCATCGGTGGCGGTTCGGTCCGGATGGCGCGAGGTCAGGCCCTCACCCAAAATCGCGAAGTGGACATCGTGGCCTTCCGTGACCAGCCGAGCCGCAGTAGCTCCGCAGCCTAACACTTCGTCATCGGGATGGGCTGCAATCACTAGCACTCTCACTTGGCGATTCCCTTCTCATCCGCGCGTGTGATCTTGACGTCGGCGACAACGCGCCCGTCATAGAGAGCGGGACGGCTGAATTCAAAACGAAACCCAGAGTGTTGCAGGAATGCGCGTGGGTATCCTTCCGCATCAAGCATCCGAATGAAATCGTAGAGCCGTTCCAGAGAAACAATTTTATCGATCTCACTTTCCTCTGGTTTCCTGCGTTTAAAGTTCACGGGCTTGCCTCGCTGGGGTACGGGTTTTGGTTGACGCTCGGTGATGTGTTGAATCATTTTTGCGGACAATTGCGACGCACGCAAATAGATTTCTTCCGCTCCGCCTTCAAGTGAGAGCGGCTCTTTCCTATACACCGGACCCGCGTCGAATTCTGCGCTCATTCGGAGTGCGGTCAATTTGGTGTCATGCCTGCCTCGGTCGATCAGATTCTGGAGAGGGCTGCCCCCTCTCCCGAAAGGAACATCGGTCATATGGAAGCACACACACTCGAACCGGTCCACAAGTTCGTTTGGAACTTTCCACGACCAGTGCAGAAAAAAAATGTAGCGTGGAGAAATTTCCTCCACTAGATCGACATTTAGTGCGGCGGGCGATTCCACATAGTGCCATTCCCCCGGTAGTGGCTTTAGCAGTTCATCGAAAATACGACGGTTCCACGGCTTGCAGCCAAGCACCAAATAGGACTTCGCCTTCTTTTTGGGATTGGTTTTCATGAATTAAGAGGATCGGATTTGTCGTATATAAAATGGAGTGCTGAATCGCCAGCGATTTGCTCTGTTCCAATTCGCTTGAAGCCCGCTCTCTCAAAAGCCTTCGCCGACGCGACATTCGCCCGCCTCACGAGAGCATGAACTCGGAGAGGGTGCCGATGGTTCAGAAGCGCCTGCACTCCGTGCTTGACCAGCCAACTCGCCAAGCCTCGCCCGCGCATGGTTGGTGCGATGCTGACATCTACTTCCCAGTCGCCATCGGCGCGGACATCAAACCGAATCTGGCCCCACGGGGTGGCTTTTTCGTTCTCCGCAATCAGAATAAGACTTTTATCGTCCGCCATTTTCTTTCCGAACCACCCGGAATGAGTCTCCCACGAAATTGGGCCGGATGAAAATGATGCTGCGCGCGTTTCCGGATCGTTTGCCCACTCCCACAACAACCGAATGTCGTCAGGCAGGGCACGACGCAGCCGCAAGCCAAGCTTTCCACACGAATCTGTACCACGCATAACGGAGACTACCCGGCTGGATCCATTTCCGTCCACCAGCTCGCGCGAGCGCTCCGACAAAGATCTTCGTAGTTGGTGCGAGCCCAGCAACCGCTCTAACTGATGAGCTATCTCTTGGGCTGAGACCGTCTGATTTCCAATGTGGACAGCACAGCCTTTTCGGTCCAGATCCTCGGCTAACGCTGTTTGGTTGGGTGCGACATCAATGAGCAATGCGGGCAAAGCCAACAGGCAGAGTTCCCAACAAGTTGAGCCGGCGGCAGAAACCGCGATATCGGCCGCTGCCATGAGCTCCCCCATGTTCGAAACGTCTCTTCGCACGCTGATCTTCTGCTGGGATCGGGCGGCTAAGCTCTGTAGCCCCGAGGAATGCGGATTGCTGCCCCCGACCACGACTGTCACATCGAGAGCGTCAGGGCCCTCATGCTTGGCTCGTTCAATAGCGGTAATCACCCTGGCAGTTAGGTTTTCCGGATCGCTGCCTCCCATCATGATGAGCAGCCGATGACATGCCGGAGAGACCTCTCTCTTCCAATTTCGCCAAACCGCGAATTCGCACCGCAGCAGGCAATAGCGCGGGCCGAGGAGAAGTTGTGTGTAGGATTCTCGATCGGCGTACAGCGCCTCGTTCGCGCACACATTTTGATTCAAAACCAAATCAGCGGAGTAATGCGTGGCGTGCCCATAATCATCGAGAAAAAGAATCTTCAACCCCGCGTCGTTAAGAGCCCGCTGATATTCCGCGTCGAACTGATAGCCATCCACGACGATCCATTCGGCTCTTTGAGCTTGAGCCAAGGCAATCGTCTGGTTCGCATCTTCCCTGGTCCCGGCTACACAGGAGACGGGAAGCACCTCAAATGTTTCCGAGCGAAGCCTGTCATCGATCGACGCCGTGGATTCTGCAATGGCGAAGACAGCCTGCCCTCCGCCATCTTGCCACGCTTGTGCAAGCGCGAGGCAACGCATGACGTGGCCAGTACCGATCGCAACGCTGGCGTCCGTCCGAAAAAGAAGATTCATCGCACCCGAAACACTGGCTGAGTCATGGGCCCTTCGAGGAAACGCGCCGGGTTGGGATCTTCCAGCCACGCAGCCAGAGTTTTCAGAACTTCGGCATACACCTCGAGAGTCGCGTGGATCGCCGGGCCGTCGTGAGCCGCAGTGAGGTTCTGCGTCGCCAGTAGCAGCACGCCGCGCTTGACCGCTTCCTGTTGAAACAGGTTTTTCAGAAGCGGGTTGTCCGCTCCGTTCTGGTCGGTGAATTTCAGCAACGACCATTGAGGACGGCCAACTGCCCGAATGCGCTGCCCGACGCCGGCTTCCTTCGCCATTGCATTGATCCCATCTTGCAGAGTGCGCCCGTTCGATTCCATCCGCACCAAAGCGTCGGTCTGTTCGAGGATGTCGAGCACCTTCATCGCGGCCGCCATCGACCCGACCTCGCCGGCAAACGTGAAGCTGTAGAAGATCTCGTCGAACGTGCGCATTACGTCTGCGCGTCCCAGCACGCACGAGATGGGGAAGCCGTTCCCCATCGCCTTGCCGAAGCACGCCAGATCGGGAGTCACGCCAAAAATTTTCTGCGCGCCGCCAAGACCGAAGTGGAAGCCGCTGCATATCTCATCAAAAATCAGCAAAGCTCCATGCCTGAGAGCAACGTGCTTCACTCCCTCAAGAAACCCGTGCGCGGGCTCTGTGAAGTTCACCGGCTCCATGATCACGGCGGCGAATTCACCGGGATGCCCTTCCAACAATCTCTCCAGGCTGGCGAGATCGTTGTAGGCGAAGGGATGCGTCAACTCGCGAACCGCCTTGGGAACGCCCGCGTTGCGGCTGGTGCTGCCGATATACCAATCCTGCCAGCCATGGTAGCCGCAGCACGCGATGCGGTCGCGTCCGGTGAAAGCCCTTGCAGCTCGCACCGCGCCCGAGGTGGCGTCCGATCCATTCTTGCCAAAACGCACCATTTCGGCGCACGGAATCAGGCGAGTTAAGCGCTCCGCCAGTTGCACTTCGAGCGGATGCGGAAGAGAAAAACTGTGTCCCTCGGCAAACTGAGCTGCCGCGGCTGCATTCACTTCCTCGTGCGCATACCCGAGAATGTTGGGCAACAATCCCTGCACGTAATCGATGTATTCGTTGCCATCCACATCCCACGCTCGACAGCCTTTGCCACGCTGCAGAAAGATCGGGGCAACGCCCTGCACATACTGCGTATATCCCTTACTGAATGTCTGCGCGCAACTGGGAATGACTTTCTTCGCGCGCTCCAGCCAAGCCTGCGACTGCACCAGCGGACGCTTCGCCGCGGCGCCTGCCTTTGCCTGTTGGTAAAGACTCTTGTAATAACCTTCGTTAGTGATTGTCTCCGCCTGAATGGTCGCCAAGTCTGGCCTCTCCTTCAATAGGTCAAATACATCCCGAAATCCAAAATCTCCGTTTTGCGAAAATGCCGCGTAGACCTTCCGCACAAACTCCAGGTCCGCAGGATGGTCCACGGTCCACCGATACTTGTCCGGCGATACCGGGGTCTCGCTCTGCACATTCGCCGTGCGAAACTTGCCAGTGCGCAAGTATGGGGTAACATGCTCGCGCTCGGATGGCTTGCTGGCTTGATGCCAGGCCTCCTCCAACACCGAGAAGGAAAACACTTCTGTGTCGAGTCCATCGGGATACGTGTATGGTACCGTGTTGCACACGTAATCGCAGTTGCCTTGGGCAAAACGGGCCACCACTTTGTCGATCACCGCGGGATCGATCAGCGGGCAGTCCGCCGTAATACGGACAACCACATCCGCATCATTCGCCTTGGCCGCCCGGTAAAAGCGATCAAGCACATCCTGTTCGTTGCCACGAAAACAGTCAATGCCTTCCAGCTCGCAAAACTCCGCGATCGGATCATCGACCACCCGGTCCGTGGTGGCGATCACAACCTTGTCGATCGTCGTGGCGCCCCGAACCCTGCGCACCACATGCCAAAGCATGGGGTGCCCCGCCAGATCCTGTAGAACCTTGCCCGGGAACCGCGAAGACCCCATCCGCGCCTGAATCAACGCCAGGTTCACACGCCTACCTTCTGGACCGAAATCGTCTTCCCCTGCTGAGAAGACGCCTTGGCCGCGAACACCACTTGCATGAGCCCGGCCGCTTCTGGAATCGGCAGCATCGTGGAACACCGCTGCTCCAGGCATTCGAGGAAATGCTTCATCTCGTCAACGTACATCTGGTTGAGTTCCCAAGTCCCCGGCTGTGCGAAGGTCATCCACTGCCGGCTCGCCGCTTCGTAGAAGCGGACCGCTTTGGCATTAAAGTCCCAGAAGATAGAACCCAACTCTCCCACAATCTGGCAGCCGCGCTCGTAGGTTCTCTGCACATAATCGAGATGAATCTCAGACATTGCCCCGCCCGCGTGCCGACAGACCAGAGCGGCAATATCCTCGGTTTCAATCTCGAGCGAACTGAGATGCGCCGCGTTGCAGAAGACCGATTGCATCTCGCCGAGATACCACCGGGCGAGGTCAATCTCGTGGATACAATCCATGAGGCACCCCCCACCAGTCTCGACGCGTGCGGCATAGTTGTGCCGGTAATCCGAATTAGGGCGCCAGTCGGGCAGGTAGGATCCGGCGTAAACCCTCGCAAACAGAATCTTCCCGACCCGACCTTCTCCGAGCAACTGCTTCACCTTGGCGGGACCGGGATGGAAACGCATGTTGCACCCTACGAGAGAAACAAGTTTCTTCTTCTCGACCAAGTCAACGATCTCAGAAAGACCGGCAACGGTATGTGAGAGCGGCTTCTCAACGAATACCGGAAGCCCTTCACCAGCGATTTCCAACGCCTGCTCAGCGTGCAGATGTGTCGGCGTTGCCACGACCGCAAAGTTTGGAGCCCAGTCCAGCCCATCGGCCAACCGTGAAAACATCCTGACTGACAGCTCGCCGGCGATTGCTTGGCGGCGGCCAGCATCGATTTCGACCAGGCCAAGATCCGCGATGCCCAATTTGGTCAGGTTCCGCAGATGCCGGGTGCCAATGGAACCACCGCCGACGACCAGAGCTTTCATTTCCGCTTCCCGGTCTTCGACGGGTCAGACTCCAGCGGCTTATATTCCGAGCGCAGCAGTCCCATCCAGATGCGGTCTTTGTACTCGCCGTCGTGGAAAAGATCTTCGCGCATGCGGCCTTCCACTTTGAACCCTGCCTTTTCATAGCACCGCACCGCGGCCTTGTGCTCGGCGAAAACTCCCAACTCGATGCGATGAAGATTCAACCGGTTGAATCCATACTCAACGACGAGATGCGTGGCCTCAAGTCCGATACCTTTTCCCCAAAACTCTTTTTCGCCAATCAGAATGCCGAGAATGGCCGAGCGGTGCAGCCAGTGAATCGGCCCCAATTTGACATTGCCTACGTGCCGGCCGGATTTCTTGTCGACAATCGCGAAAATCACATCGTTCTTGGAACCGGTGACGCTTCGGTAAAAGTTTTCGAGATCCTCGGCGGTCGTCGGAAACGTTCCTGTCTCGGTGTAACGCGTAACCTCCGGATCGTTCAACCAGCCGAGGTACTTCTCGTTGAGATCAGTGCGTTCCAACGGACGCAGCAGCACCAGCGAACCTTCCGCAAACGAAGCCTTCTCGAACAATGCGAGCTCCTCGATTTCAGTTCTCAGCGCGAGTAGCTGGAAACGACTTTGATAACCGCCGCGATTACGTCCTGCACGTCCTGACTAGTCATGCTGTGAAACATCGGCAGACTGATCAAACGCGAGTACGCGTCTTCCGCCACCGGAAACTCTCCGCCATGAAACCCGAATCGGTCGCGGTAATAGGGATGCAGATGCACCGGAATGTAATGCACGTTCACGCCGATGTTTTCCGCTCGCAGCGCACGGAAAATCTGCGATCGATCCTCCGTGAGTTTTTCGAGGTCCAGGCGAATGGGATACAGATGCCACGCCGGATTGGCCTCAGTCCGCACACTCGGCGCAATAACGCCGGGAACCTCGCGGAAAGCGGTGGCGTACTGGGCCGCAATTTCTCGCCGCCGAGCCAGATTCGAATCCAGTCTCTTTAACTGCTCGATGCCCAGCGCACAAACGAGGTCCGGCAGGCGGTAATTGAATCCGAGCAGAACCATTTCGTAATGCCACTGCCCCGCGCTCTGCCGTTGACGGGCATCGCTTGAAATTCCGTGATTGCGGAAGCGCCGCAGAGTCTCGGCCAACTGGGGATTGTTGGTCGCGACTATCCCACCTTCGCCGGTAGTGATGTGCTTCACCGGATGGAAGCTGAACACCGTCATATCGGCGATGCTACCTACGCGCTTCCCACCGAATTCCGCGCCCAACGCATGGCAGGCATCTTCGATCACAATCAGCCCATGACGCTGGGCGACGTCCATGATTACGACCAGGTCAGCGGGATGCCCCGAATAATCCACCGGAAGGATCGCGCGGGTTTTCGAAGAAAGCTTCTTCGTAATCTGATCGGGGTCAAGATTGAGAGTATCCGCACTGACATCCGCAAAAACCGGAGTCGCGGCCTGATACAAAACGCAATTCGCCGTGGCCGCGAAGGTGAGTGGAGTTGTGATGGCTTCGTCGCCGGCCTTTAGTCCCGCCGCAAACGCAGCCCCGTGCAGGGCAGCGGTGCCAGAACTGAAACTCACGGCATAGGCCGCGCCTACGCGAGCCGCAAAGGCCTCTTCAAACTCGGCAACCCTTGGCCCTGTCGTGAGCCAGTCCGAGCGCAGCACTTCGACCACAGCCGCAACATCCGCTTCTTCGATCGACTGGCGCCCGTACGGCAGAAAAGTGGCACGCACGGGAGATCCCCCGTTGATCGCGAGCGACTGCAGGCTAACCGACGTCGTGCTCATGATGGAAGTCCTAGGCTGTAACTGGCTGTTCTTCGCCTGCGGCAGGTGCAATCAGATCCTGCAATTCGCGGTTGGTCAGCCAGCGGTCATTGCTGTCGCTGGCGTAGCGGAATCCTTCAGGCAAAGGCCGGGCGTTCACCCAGTTCTCGCGGCGCCACCAGGAATGCGATGGCTGGATGATATAGCGGTCCTCCACTTCGAGCGTATTCCGCGCCTCATCTTCCGACACCAAAACCTCGTGCAGCTTTTCTCCGGGCCGAATCCCGATGGTCTCAATTTCACAACCGGGCGCGATCGTCTCCGCAAGATCCACCAGTCGCATGCTGGGGATCTTGGGGACGAAGATTTCACCGCCGTGCATTTGCTCGATGCAGCTGACGACAAATCGCACACCCTGATCGAGCGTAAGCCAGAAGCGAGTCATACGCGGATCAGTCAGCGTGATGCGTCCACGCCGCTTCTGCTCCAGAAATACGGGGATCACGCTTCCCCGACTGCCCACGACATTCCCGTAGCGGGCACAACTGAGCCTGGAATCCTGCGCGCCCGCATAGGCATTCGCCTGCACAAAAATCTTCTCGGCGCAAAGCTTCGTCGCGCCATACAAGTTGATCGGATTCACCGCCTTGTCGGTACTGAGCGCCAGTACGCGACGGACACCCTGATTAATGGCGGCGTCAATCACATTGCGTCCGCCCATGATGTTGGTCTGAATCGCCTCGAAGGGGTTATATTCGCAGGCCGGAACCTGCTTCAAAGCGGCGGCGTGGATCACGATCGTGACCCCGGAGAATGCCCGCTCTAAGCGCGTGGAGTCGCGAACGTCGCCGATAAAATAACGCAGGCTGGGGTGATCCAACCCCGAGGCGCGCATATCGTGTTGCTTAAGCTCGTCGCGGCTGAAGATGACCAGGCGCTTCGGCCGATAGTCCTTCAACATGATTTCGACGAACTTCTTCCCGAAGGACCCAGTCCCGCCCGTGACCAGAACTACCTGCTCCGACCAATTCATCCAATCTGCCTCGTCACTACCCTCATTGAACTTTTAACTCTCATCCCATCAAGCCGATAACATCAAGCTGAAGACAACTGTAAGCCCTCCGGCGGGTTGTCCTTCATTCCTCGAGTGGATCCATCTGCAAATCTGCGAGATGGCGACGCCGGACTGGATATCGTGTCCGTTAGTATAGCGGAGTTTCCGAGAATCGGCGCGGGTTCCGCGTGGAAACCAAGATTAGAACTGCACCACAGAGGGACACAAAATTCGCGCGTGATTTGGCTCATCCAATGCTAAAATGTCCCACGAACTCTCCAGTCACTCGGTGCGAATAATTCCCTACGCGACGAACCAGCCTCTTCGAACCGGGACTACGTTGTAGGTTGGCAGCAATGGCCTGTTCAGGCCGTAGAGAAATTAAAGACTCGTTGAGGAGAAGGCATGGAATCCGGACCCCTGGTACAGGCGAATGACCCGATTGTTCGCGAAATGCAGCCCACCCCGGCGTTCGACCTGGGCAGGGCGGCGGGGCCGCAGATCTATCCGCAGCTTACTCCCCACGAATCCGGGCTCGGCGAATATGTTCGCGTTCTGATCAAGCGGAAATGGATCGTAATAGCGTGCCTGGCAACGATTTTTTCTGTGGTCGCAATTGCGAGCCTGAAGATGACTCCGGTCTATGAAGCCGGAGGCACCATCGCGATCAATAAGCCTGACACCAGCCTCAATTTTCAGAACTCAGCGACGTTTAGCCTCGACTATTTCGACCCCACCGAATTGGAGACGGAAGTCAAGATTCTGCAGAGCGATCAACTGGCGCTCCAAGTCATCCACGAACTGAATCTGGACCGGCGGCCGGACTTCGGTGGCTCGACAACGCCCTCCTCCTCGACGTCTCTCGACCTTGCGCCCGATCCCCTGCAGGTTGACCCAGCGAAAGCTACAGCGGTGTTGGGCGGGTTCCGGGGAAATTTGCGAGTGACGCTCAGCCCGAATTCGCGCATCATTGAGGTCCACTATCGCAGCTCCGACGCGCAAATGGCTGCGCTTGTCGTCAACACCGTGATGCAGAAATACGTGGAGAACAACTTCAAGGCGCGCTATGACTCCACGATGGAAGCTTCCGACTGGCTTGGGAAACAACTCGTCGACATGCAGATGAAGGTGGAAACATCCCAGGAAAAACTGGTGCGTTACCAGAAAGAGCACGAAATCCTAGGAATTGATGAGAAGCAAAACATCACTACCGAAAAGCTGGGCGAACTCAACAAAGAGCTGACCATGGCCGAAAGCGAGCGCATGGACAAGGAGGCCTTCTACCGCCTGGTGGAGTCCGGGGATCCGGACGCAATTGCCTCCAGTGCCAGCAGCATCGGGGCCGAGGGGTCAGGAGTGCAGTCAGCCTCCCAATTGTTGGATAGCTTGCGCGGCAAACAAGCAGATCTAAAGATTCAGGTCGCAGACCTGAACACCCAGTTTGGTCCTTCCTATCCGAAACTGGCTCAGTTGAACAATCAGCTGAAGGAAGTCGACTCACAAATTCAAGATGAAATGAAAAAGATCGCGAGCAAAGTGCGCGGCCAATACATGACCGCATTGCAGCGCGAGAACATGTTGCACGATGCACTCGAGAGGCAGAAACAGGAAGCCAACAAGCTCAACGAAAGCGCCATCGAGTACAACCTGTTGAAGCGGGATTCGGAAACCTACCGCACGCTCTATGAAGGCCTTCTGCAAAAACTGAAGGAGGCGGGAGTTTCCGCGGGATTGAAGTCCAACAACTTCCGCATCGTAGATGGTGCGCGTCCTCCGAGCTACCCCATCGAGCCGAACATCCCGCGGAATCTGGGCTTTGCGCTCATGCTGGGACTGGCCTCAGGCGTCGGCCTCGCTTTCCTGCTGGAAGGTTTGGACAACACGATTCGCACCACGGAGCAGGCACAGATGATTTCTGGTCTGGCGCCGCTGGGCATGATTCCTCTCGGATCCAAGTCGGCGCGGGAGGGCCCCAATCCGAAGCGCCTGGTAATCGCTTCGTCGAAGGAAGCGGTGGAGTTGGTTACACAGGTCAGACCGCAATCACAGATGGCGGAGTCCTACCGAGCCCTGCGCACATCGTTGCTGCTCTCGAACTTGGGCTCGCCGCCCAAAGTCATCATGGTCACCAGCGCCCTTCCGCAGGAGGGCAAGACGACTACGAGTATTAACTGCGCGGTGGTGCTCGCGCAGAAGGGAACTCGCGTCCTGCTAATTGACGCCGATCTGCGGCGTCCCAGTATTCACAAGACCCTCGGAATGGGTCCGCGCAGTGGGCTGAGCAACGTCCTCACCGGAAGCAGCACACTGGAGCAAACGATCACCCGTACTACGATCCTGCCTAACCTGTTCGTCTTGCCAGCGGGAACGCCGCCACCCAACCCGGCGGAACTGCTGGCGTCTGCCAATATGCGAGACGTGCTCGCCAAGTTACGCGAGGAGTATGACCACATTGTCGTGGACACGCCGCCATCGCTCTCTGTAACCGATGCGGTCGTGCTTTCGCCGCGTGCCGATGCCGTTGTACTCGTGATCCGCTCCGGCCAGACTTCGAAGCAGGCGCTGCGCCGCTCGCGCGATATTCTCGCGCAAGTCAACGCAAAGGTTGTCGGAGTGCTGCTGAATGCGGTGGATCTGAGTTCTCCGGACTATTACTACTACTACGAATATCAGGGCAAATACGCCCGCTATTATCAGGAAGATGGAGCCGCAGAAGACGATGAGGACGTTGCAGAAGAAGAGTCTTCGCCCTCATCCACTAGCGCTTAGCGAGAAGAGTTCCCGCAGCACAACATGAAGATTCCTTTCCAAACACCCGCACGGAAGCGGATGGTCGTCGCCATTGCCCTCGTCTGCGCAACCGTTTACATTGGCCAGGCTTCACGCGAGTTTGTTGCCGCATGGCTGGGCAACCGGGTTGAGTTGAAAAGCCTGGAACGCGCTGCATGGCTTGATTCCAGCAATGCGGACTACCGCAATCATCTCGGCCGATACTATGACTTGGTGTCGCGCGATCCTGGCACGGCCTTGGAATACTACAAGCAGGCAGTACAGATCAACCCTCATTCCTCGGAATACTGGTTCAACCTGGCCAGTGTTTATCAGGTGCTGGCAGACACACCCAATCAAACATCGGCCTTGGAGCACGCCATCCAGGTCGACCCCATGACGCCCGACGTCGCCTGGGAAGCCGCGAATGTCTACCTGGTGCAGGGCAAGAACGAGCAAGCGCTGCATGAATTCAGCATCGTGATGTCGAACGACATCTCTCTCGCTTCTGCCGCCATACGTTTCTGCTGGCGGATCAATCCCGATACGGATTCCCTGCTGCGAGACGTCGTGCCGCACACCGCCGACGCCTACATTCCATTCCTTACGCTGCTCGAGATGAACCAGGAGACTGCCGGTGCCGCCAAAGTCTGGGACGCCTTGATGCAGTCGCGCCAGCCGTTCGAACTGCGCTACGTTCAGGAGTACTTCCAGTTTCTGATCAACCACAAAGAAGTTGACCAAGCCGTGTTGGTGTGGCAAGAGGCGGCCAATCGTTTCGGGCTTACTTCTTATCTTCCGTCTCCTAACAATCTGGTCGTGAACAGCAGTTTCAGCCTTGACGTCTTAAACAAGGGTTTCGACTGGCAGTATCAAAAGCAATCCGGAGTCGTGCTGACTCTCGATCCCAGCGATTTTCATTCCGGACGACGCTCTCTCCTGATCAATTTTGACGGGCCGGGAATCAATGACGCGGGAATCTACCAGTACATTGCGGTGCAGCCCAACACTGCCTATGACTTTTCCGGATACTACAAGAACAGCGAACTGGAGGGTGAAGGCGGCCCGCATTTCACGATTCAGGACATGTACACCAAAGCTGTGTATTTCAATAGTGACGAGTTGAAGGAATCGGGATTCTGGAAATCGGTGGACGGGGAGTTCACGACGAGCCCGGATTGTAAACTGGTCGTTCTTCATGTCCGACGGCTTCCAGAGAGCCATCCGATCCGTGGTAAGCTCTGGATCGACGATTTTCATCTGGTTAAGAAACCGTCCTAGACCCGCGCGGGCTGGGCTTTCCCACGAAAAAGAAACACTGCAAAATTTCATGGCTTCTCACAAAATGACGGAAGTTGCGCGCAAGCAGTTGTCTCTACAGATCGGCACTCTGCTGCTTTACGGAACGTTCGGCTTGCTGATGTTCGGTCCAATCGCCTTCGGCGCAGTCGAGCCCTGGTCCATGTTCGTACTTGAAGTAGGCGCGGCCTTCCTGAGCCTTCTCTGGTTGGCTAAACAATGGCTGGATGGCGTAGTGGACATACGTTGGAACCCGCTCTACCTTCCGATGGCGGGGTTCGGGCTTCTCATCCTCCTGCAAATCGTTCTTCGGGCGAGTGCTTATCCGCACGACACTGTTTCGGGAGCGCTTTTGTACGGTGCATATGGCATGCTCTGTTTTCTTGCCGGGCAAACAGTGATTCGCAGCGCGCAAGCTCGCAAGCTCGCCGTCATTTTGGCGATCTACGGTTCCCTGCTGGCGGCGTTCGCTTTGCTGCAAGGCATTGCGCCCAACGGCAAGCTGTACTGGGTTCGGACACCGCGCCTGGGAGGCTGGATTTACGGACCCTATGTGAATCACAACCACTATGCCGGTTTGATGGAACTTCTCGTGCCCATTCCCCTGGTGATTTCGCTTACGCGCCTGGCGCACGAGAAGGAACGTATCGGAGCCGGCGTTGCCGCCGCGGTCATGACTGGCACAATATTCCTTTCCGGCTCACGCGGCGGAATGCTGGCCATCCTGGTTGAGTTCGCTGTGCTCGGTCTCTTCCTCGCTCGCCAGAAAAGAGGCATTCGAATCGCAATCGGAGTGGGTGCTTTTGCAGTTGTGCTCGTTAGCTTGTTGACATGGCTTGGCGGCAAAGAACTGACGCAGCGCGTATCCAGTATCTCCGTTGAAGCACGCTCCGAAATCTCGGGCGGAATGCGCCTATCCATCGACCGGGACACGTTCCACATGTTCCGTGATAAACCTGTCCTGGGATGGGGGTTGGGGACCTTCCCAGTTGTCTACCCGCAGTTCCGGACGTTCTACACCAACTTCTTCGTCAACCAGGCCCACAACGACTATCTTCAACTGCTCGCAGAAATGGGGATTCTCGGCTTCGCTGCGATGGTCTGGTTCTTGATCGTTCTCTATCGCAACGCCCTCCGCAAAATCGGCAATTGGACATCGGAGCTAAGTGGTGCCGTCACATTAGCATGCACCCTTGGACTCACCGGAATCCTGGTTCACAGCCTGTTCGACTTCAATCTTCAAATTCCGGCTAACGCTTCACTTTTCTACGTCTTCTGTACACTCGCGGCCGCTCCTCCGCTTATGCAGCGCTCACAAAAACGCCGGCCAACTTCCTCCGAAACGAAAGAAGTGTTGCCCGCTTCGGAAGTGGTGTAGCCACCGCGAGGCTTTCGCTATGGACGCTAGTCTGTGGAGTGCACTTCCCGCTGGACGAACAAGCGAGCACTCCTAGAAGGACGCAGATCCGCCCGCTTACGCATTCGCTTTCCCAGCCGCGAACGGCGGAATCAGACTGATTGAGGACTAGGGTTTCGTGGGGCTAGCAGGGTTATCGTTCTTCACGAGAACCCACGTGGTCACGCCGATGATGGCGCCCGCACCTATGCCAATCGCAACGGGAGAATTGAACACTCCTCCACTCGCGCCAGGAGAAGCTCCGGCGGCACGCTTCTTGTTCTTCTTCTTGCCGTCCTTGTTATCCTTGTCGTTATCGCTGGAGGTCTCATCACGCGTTGTTTCCTGGCCTTGCGCTAGCGTGAAAGTTTCCTTGCCGTCGCTGATCGTCAGGTCACCTTTTCGTGCCGCGATTCTGACCGTTCCGTCCACATCGGTAACGTTAAACTCCGTCCAAACATAGGAGGCCGGCAACACTTTCACATCGCCTGCGGTGGTGCCAATACCCCGTGAAGTCGAAACCCTCACTCCACCGTGCTCAATCGCCACCGACGAACCTTGAAACTTTACGAGCGAATCAGAAAGAACCGTGATACTCGAACCGGGCGCATTAATGTTGGCCACTGAATCCGAGCGGGTTTGAAGAAGATCTCCGGAGAAAATAGAGGAGGAAGAGCGCGGGACGTGCGCACCGTTCACCCACGCCGCGCCATTGGTATACAGCATGGCCGCGCTGGAATCGGCAGCTAACATCGACCCGGGAAACAGGAACAGTAGCACGCAACTGACCATCTTGCGGCAAGCGGACTTACCCATTCCCACACTCCGTTAATAACTATTTTGGTGACCTAGCTCCGAATCCTAACCTCCTTAGTTGTTGACAGTCAATGCCTTTTGCACACGGGCAGCGCTTTTCCGGTGGAAAACTTATCAATTCTTTTCGGGGAGATTCCGCTCTGGGCAGCGTTCTTGGCTCAACGCCACCGGTCCACCGCAGTCCACCAAAGCAGTCGTAGCCACTCGTCAAAGCACGTTTTGGCCCATTCCCGATGCGTCCACCAGTTCGCACCGAACTGCGTATCGTTGTAGGCAGCCGCGACTGAGAAAGATTTTCCGGGAATCTCGTGGCGGAAGATGCTGAGGGCCCGGCGGGTGTGGAACTCCGAGGTCACGATGAGAATCCGGGTGCTCTGTTCTCGCGCCAGGCATCTTTCGACATTGTGCGATTCATCGCGAGTCGAGAGTCCCTCAATCGGACACACTCGAATCGATTCCGCATGAGGAAGCCCCTGAATGTATTTTTCGGCCAACTCGACCTGCGTGAAGTCATAGATCTTGGCGGCAGACGGAACGTCGAGGAGCATCTTCGGCGCACGGCCCTGACCGAGAAGTTCAAGCCCGCGCACCGGACGATGATCCGTTTCTCCCGCAAGCACGACGATGACGTCCGCGGGTTGGGGGTCGTCCACCACCAGCATTCTCCCGGCGTTTGCCCCAAAAATCACGGTAAATGCAAACAACAATGCAAAAACCAATATCCAGCGATGCTTCCTTCCGCCCGTATTCTTCATCAATCGATTGGGTCCTCGTGCAGACTCACTCCACGATTCCTTTCCGTTCAGCGGGAAAGGAACCGCGCTTCAACGTGTTAAGATCGAAGCGATTACATGCAGCCCATCTTCCATTTATTCTGGAAAATTTCATGACAACCTACTCTGCAGCAGATACGTTTTTTGATCAACTCAAAAACAAAATTCAGCAGCGCCAGGCCCGCGTCGGCATCATCGGACTCGGCTATGTTGGGCTGCCCCTCGCATTGCTCTATAGCGAGCAGAAGTTCCAGGTCACGGGCTTCGACGTAGACGCTCGCAAAGTGGACACCATCGCCAAGGGCGGTTCGTATATTTACCGCATTCCAGCGGAAGAGATTCAGGCGGCCAAAACCAAGGGGTTCACCGCTACCGCAGACTATTCGCAGCTCGATGCGATGGACGCCATCATCATTTGTGTTCCGACTCCGCTCGATGAGTACCACGAGCCCGATATGAGTTACATCACCGGAACCACTGAATCGATTGCACCGCATCTGCGGGCCGGACAATTGGTGGTGCTTGAGAGTACGACGTATCCAGGAACCACGGAAGAAGTAATGGTCCCGATCCTCGAGAAGGGCAACCGTTCTGGACTCAAAGCCGCGCGCAACGGTGCACCCACGGGAAAAGAATTCTACGTGGCGTTTTCTCCGGAGCGGGAAGATCCCGGCAACACCACTATCGCACGGAACGACATCCCGAAAGTCGTGGGTGGATTGAATGCCCAAGCGGCTGACCTCGCGTGCGCCCTCTACGGAGCGATCTTTAATCGCACCGTTCCGGTCTCGTCACCCGCCGCCGCGGAGATGACCAAGCTGCTCGAAAACATTTACCGCTGCGTGAACATCGCGCTGGTGAACGAACTCAAACTGCTATGCCTACGCATGGGCCTTGATATCTGGGAAGTGATCGAAGCGGCCAAGACAAAGCCGTTCGGCTTCCATCCGTTCTACCCGGGCCCGGGCTTGGGTGGGCACTGTATTCCCGTCGACCCGTTTTATCTTTCTTGGAAGGCAAAGGAGTGGGATTTCCGCACGCGCTTTATCGAATTAGCCGGAGAAATCAACACGAACATGCCCTATCACGTGCTGGCCTCAGTCGGCGGCGCGTTGAACCGCCACAAGAAATCGGTGAATGGAGCTCGCGTCCTGGTATTGGGGGTGGCTTACAAAAAAGACATCGACGATCTGCGTGAGTCACCCTCGCTCACTATCATCGAGTTGCTACAGAAAGATGGAGCTCAAGTCAGCTATCACGATCCTTACTTCCCTTTCATCGGAAAGGGCCGGAAATACGACCTGCAAATGAAGTGCGCGGAATTGAAAGACCTCGGGCAATACGACTGCGTGGTCATCGTAACCGACCACTCCGATTACGATTATGCGCGGATCGTGCAGGAAGCCAAGTTAGTGGTAGATACCCGCAATGCCACCCGAGGGATTAGCAATAGCAAGATTGTGCACTGCTAGTCTTGCCAGCGGCTCTCCGGAAGTGTCGTTTGGGCCCGATCATGTAGATCGCGGTTCCCGGCGGCAAATCTATCCATATGAGGGTGTAGTTTTTTGCATGGAAGGCCCTAATGGACATCGGGGAATTACCCTAGCCATTCGTAAACCATTGAAGGACCAATCCTTATACGTCTATGTGGAGGCACCGGAATGGCCTCTGCCGTGCATTACGTAGGTCGAGATAGTACACTTTTCAGTGGGTCCTGTCTTCCCAGGTTCCCATCGTCGAAAAGAAACAGGGAAAACTTTTACACTGTGACCAGGGTTGGAACAGTGTAGGCCAGAGCTGATTATGGAATCGTCCGGGTCTGACTCGCCATTGTTCTCCATGCTCCCGCAGCGGAGGGTGCCGTGGTACAGGTTCGTCTTCAGCTATGGAACCGAGGCAGTCATCGTCGCGATCTTTGTGTGGGTGCCGCTACTCCATCCCGAAATCCTTGAGACACCAAAGCAATACCTTCACTTAACGTCGCTAATCCCGGTGCCGCCGCCGGTGAATCATGAGCCGCAGCGGCAACTCCCGCCGCCCAAACCCATTTTGGTCGCAAAGCTCGATCCACCACCGGAGGCTCTTCGGTTGCCGGCTCCTCAGCCTGCGCCCAAACCGAGGGTAGAGGATGCGCCCGCGCCAGAAGTAAAGATCGCGGAGAAAAAGCTGGATCTCCCTCCGGCGAAGGCGGCGGTGATTCCTCAGACCATAAAGATAAACAACTTTCCAACCACCGGAAGCTCAGCTCCGCAGACTACCCGGCGTCCGGCGGAACAGGTGCAGACCGGAGGTTTCGGCGACCCTAACGGTGTCCCTGCAAAGTTGAACCAAGGCAAAGCCCCGGTGAACATTGCACAGGCCGGAGGCTTTGACATGCCCACCGGACCCGGAAATGGGAACGGCACAGGCGGAGCAAAGGGGGTTAGCGGCGTCGTAGCGAGCACAGGATTCGGCGGTGGGGTTGCCATGGGCGACGCACGAACTTCTTCCCCGCGAGGCACAGTCCGTCAGGCCGGATTCGGCGATGACGTGCCCGCTCCTCCTACGGTTCAGTCGCGTCCAGCGGCCGCAGCAGCAAGAATTATTCCGGCAGAAATCCTTTCCAAGCCGGTTCCCATCTACACAGATGAGGCCCGTGCCAAAAAAATTGAGGGTGAAGTGCTTCTCGAAGTAAATTTTGAAGCGACCGGCAAGATCCATGTATTGCGGGTCGTGCGTGGGCTGGGGCACGGTTTGGACGACGCAGCAGTACGGGCGGCCGAGCAAATCCGCTTCAAGCCCGCACTGAAAGACGGTCAGCCCTCTGACTCGACCGCCGTCTTACACATTATTTTCCAGTTGGCGTGATTTTCTCCCTGAAGGTTCTTATGAGAATGGTAGGTTTGGGCTCGGCGTTGGTTCTTATTTGGTTGGCGTGCGCGTTTCCGGTTATTGCTCAAGACGCTCCCGCGTCCGCATCACAGCCGACCGCTAATTCGGACACGGCACCTCCGGCTGCGACGAATACTCCAACTGCGCCCGCGCAGAGTGCAGCTGCCCCCCAGCCTCCGGGTGGCACCACGCTCAACGAAGTTCTCGATCACGTCGTGCAGCGAGAACACCTTTTCATGGCGCAGATGCGTCACATGCATCCGATGGTGGAGACGTACCTCCAGAACCTCAAGAACGACGACACCGGCAATGTCATTCCGGTGAAGGATCAGTACTATTTGGGGCGCCTCGACATGTCTGATGGCCCTGAAGACGTATCGTTCGTAGGCCAGCCCGGATTCGGGCGGCGCATCGTTCACAAACTCACGGGAATCTACTCGTTGCATTTCCTCCCCATGGGTTTCGCCCAAATGGTGTTGCTCGACACCGATTTCCAGAAGAAGTATTACAACTTCACTTTTGTGCGGCGCGAATTCCTGGGTGAGATTCGCTGCCTCGTGATTGACGTCCAGCCCAAAGAAGGCCAGAAAGTCGCACGCTTCATGGGCAGGATTTGGGTCGAAGATCAGGATTACAACATCGTCCGCTTCAACGGCACGTATTACCCGCAGCCCAAGATGAATTTCTTTTTCCATTTCGACAGCTGGCGCCTGAATATGCGGCCTGGTACATGGCTGCCGGCATACATCTACAGCGAAGAGTCCAACCTGAAGACAGGATTGAGCAAGACTCTCCACTTCAAAGCACAGACGCGGTTGTGGGGATATGACCTGAAAGGCCTCGGCAAGAGCGAGGAGTTCACCCAGATTCTAATCGACTCGCCTCAGTCGGTCCAGGACCAGAGCGATGCCGCCGCGGACGCAACTCCCGTGATGGCGGAACGCATGTGGGAGAAGCAAGCGGAAGAAAACGTAGTGGAGCGTATCACGAAGATCGGATTGCTGGCGCCTCCTGGCGAAGTCGATAAGATCATGGGGACGGTAGTCAACAATCTGCTGCTCACGAACAACATTGATCTGCAGGGAGACTTCCATTGTCGCGTGTTACTGACCTCTCCGCTGGAGTCATTCACGATCGGCCACACGATTGTCATTAGCCGAGGCCTGCTCGACGTGCTTCCCGATGAAGCGTCGCTAGCCATGGTTCTGTCGCATGAACTCAGTCACATTGTGCTCGGCCATCGGCTCGACACGAAGCTCGCTTTCAACGACAAGATGTTCTTTCCAGATGAAGAGTCTTTTCAGCGCCTCGACTTTAAGCGCAATACTGCGGACGAGGAAGCGGCTGATACTAAGGCTCTCGAACTCCTGAAGAACTCTCCCTACAAAGAAAAACTGGGTAATGCCGGATTGTTCTTGAAGGCATTGGAGCAAAAGGCGCCAGACCTGCCCAACCTGATTCGGCCGCATCTGGGAAATAGCTTTGCCGGAGGCAAGAGCATCCGCATGTCGAGTTTGTTGAACGCTGCTCCTGCACTCGACCAGAAGAAACTGGATCAGATTGCAGCACTGCCCCTGGGCGGGCGCATCAAAGTCGACCCCTGGAGCGATCGCGTGGAGTTGTCGAAGGCGAAACCGGTGGCTTTGACTTCGGCTCGAGAAAAAATGGAATTCGAAATCACGCCCTTCTTCCCGTACCTCACCCGGCTATCCACCGGGAGCGCGGAAAAGGTCGCGCTCACAACCACGGCACCGTCGGCGCCTTCGCAGAAGTAAAGTAAATTTACGTGGTTAGGACGCAGCAAGCTCACGTATCCGACGCTGGCGATAGTAGTGGAGCGTTCCCAGCCGACTCGCCGAAAACGCTTTTCGCCGCCTGCTTTATTTCGAAATTGCAGAGGGTTACTGAATCGCGCTGCCAACCGACGAAAAGACGTTGTTGGCATTCGATCCGATGAGTCGGACCGTTCCCACGACAATCACCAGAATCACAGCCAACATGACGGCGTATTCGGCTATGTCCTGGCCTTTCTCATCGTTCCAGAGTTGTTGTATAAGCTTTGCCACGGGGCTCCCTCTTTTCTGTTTTTGTTCTTTAGCACCAAACTCGACCTCGCAGGGACCACCCACTGCACACGAACCCACAAGGCTCCTAACGCTCGATCGTTACTGAAAATCATAGTAAACGGAGCGCTCCAAGCCAATAGCACTGAAGTGCGCCATTGGGCCCCAGGTCGGGCCATGCCCCGAATTTCAGGTGCAGGGCGTCAGGCGATGCTCTTGAGCGGTAGCGCTTGATTTACTGCAAACAAAGCAAGTTCCAGGCGGGTCGAGACGCCTAGTTTATCGAAGATGTTACTGAGGTGATGTTTGACGGTGTCCTCGCTGATTTTGAAGTACTCGGCGATTTCCTTGTTGGAATACCCAGCGACTACGGCCGAAACAATCTCCAGTTCGCGCGGAGTGAGGCCGAATTTTTTCTGCCGGGCCTCGTCGTTGGACGACTGCATCAGAGTGCGCAGGTATTGCACGAGGTTCGACACGCTTTCACGCCCCACCCAGTATTCCCCAGACATCACTGTTTGAATTGCCTTTAAGAGAAGCTGTGTGGCGGAGTCTTTGAGCACAACTCCCCGGGCCCCGAGTTGCAGTGCCTCGACGATCTGGCCCTTCTCCGCCGCCGCGGTGAGCAGGATCACCCGTACCGGACTCGCGTTCGCGGGCATGCTTAGATCGCGCAGCGCCTCCAAACCCGGGTGCTTGGGCATGGAAAGATCAAGCAGGAGGATGTCGGGCTTCAATTGCTTCACTAACTTCACCGCCTCGGCACCGTCCGAGGCTTCGCCAATCACTTTCAGGTCAGCCTCGGCCTCCAGCAGTCTACGCAAGCCGTCGCGGAAAATCGGATGGTCATCAGCTATGACGATGCGAACTGTCTGCTTCCTAAAATTCATGCGGCACTTCCCCGTTGCGCGGTATTGTGACTTCCAGGCGTGATCCCTGTCCGGGACTCGATTCTATCGTGAGTTCCCCCGCAAGCAAACGCACACGTTCCTTAATGATCATAGGGCCTTTCCCGATCTCTTCCATCTGCTCCTGATTGTATCGGCCAGCAAAAGCAAAACCTTTGCCATCGTCCTCGATCGTCAAACTCCACCGATTTCGATTGCAGCCCAGGCGTACCAGCGTGTGGCGCGCACCACTGTGCTTTCTGACGTTGACCAGTCCTTCCTGCACGATGCGCAGGAGTTCTCGGCACACGCGTTGCGGCATATCCAAACCTTCGATGTCGGTGACGAAGCGCGCGCTGATTCCGGTCTCGCGTTGAAATCTCTCGACGGTGTCGTTCAAAACTCCAAGCAGCCTTTGCGAATCGACGTCGATCGCTTTCATCTGCTGCATGAGTTCACGCAACTTGAGCACTTCTTCGCGCAGCAGTCCCTGTATCCGGCCTAGTTCGCCAGTAATAGGCCTATCTGCCTCGGCCTGGCGGCGAATCACGTCCACCTGCATTTCGACCGCAATCAGCGATTGCACCGCACCATCGTGCAATTCGCGGGCAAAACGGGCGCGTTCTGCGGCCCCAGCCCGCCGCCGCAATCGATGCAGCAAATAAACGTTGTAGATGGCCGGTCCCACCTGGCGAACCAGATTCAGCAGAAACCGCAGTTCTTCCTGTTTCTCTCCCCGCCACGAGGGATTGAGCAGGAACACCCTTCCTCTCCACTCTCCGCCAAAGAGAAACGTGACCGTGATCAGCGAGCCGAAATTCTGCACATCTCGTAGTTGAGACAGTGGCGCTAAATTCTCTATCGGCACCTGGTTGCCATCTTGATCGAGAGCGAGGATCGACCAACGATCGCCGTCGATTGATGCGTAGCACACGTCTCCCGGAAAATCTTCCAGATAGGTCTTCACGTCCCGCGGTCCTGACTCGAGCCAACGGAACTCCGATGGGGATACGTTGGGTGATTTGTTCATCTCTCCCACAAACACCCGGTGGCTGTGAGTTTCCTGTGACGCCACCACCAATCGTGACGCGCCGTACATGGACATGGCTTCGTTGAAGATTTGCTGCATCGTCCCGGTGAGTCCCGCCTCAACGCGCACCTTCGACAGGATGCCGGTCACGACTGCCTTCTCGGCACGCAAATGCTTTTGCTGTTCGGCCAAGTAGCCTAGCAGCAGCCCCATCACGATCAGATACACCGACAGCATGAACAAGCGCTTGGGTTCGAATTCACCGACGTTCACTCGCAGACCGGTCAGAGCGAGAAGAGTCGGCAAGTTCCCCGGCTTGAGCCAGATGTGAAGCAGCATAAAACTTTCGATCCACAGCAACGCCACCTCGGCCGCCGCAGTGCCGAGCGTCTCCCAAAGTCCCCAGCGGTACGCAGCAGCCGCCAAGACAAAAACGAAGAATAAGAAGAATGGGGTTCTTGGCCCTTCGGCAAAGATGGAAATGACAGCGGGCCATACGATATCGCCCGCATGAACAAGAAGTCGAAACGCGGCTGTGGACTGTTGCCGCCGCCGGAGCAACATCAGGATCAAACTGCCATTTGCCAGATAGAAGACGAATAGCCCGTAGGCTGCCCACGAATGGCCGAGTTCGGTCGGATCCATGCGAATCGCAACCAGCGCCGACGTCGCGAGAAACACTCGTGCCGTGGCCAGCCACCGCTCAATCCGGCGTGTTTCGCCCGGATCGGCGGGAATTCGAAGCCTCCAGGAATTTCGATAGCGCTCAGCGTGAGGATGCAATCGCGTCAATCTCCACGGGCGTCGCGGCTCTCGTGCATAGTATTGAATAAGAGTAGGTTACGGCAAGTAAGTCTTCGGTATGGGATCAACCGGTCCGCTGCCGGCCTTTCGTCTTGACTTGGCAATAGGTTACTACAGTAACCGGCCTCACTTCACATTCACATCTAAAATGGCTGATGAAGGAGTGTCTTTGAGCACGAGGTCCAAACTCTGGGTAGGTTCGATATTTGGGGCGCTGGCTGCTTTAGTTCTGGCGGCGCTGGTGATTCCCCGCTCGTTCCGCCTGACCGCTTTTAGCGACATCGTCCAATGTTTCTTGCTGGCCTCTGCCGCTGCGGCGTTCGTCCCACTCGCCCTGCGCTCGCAGGGCCGCAAGCGGCTGTTCTGGTCGTTGATCACTCTCGGCGCTACTTTTTGGCTGACTTATCAACTGCTCTGGACTTATTACGAAGTTATCCTGCAGCGCGACGTGCCCGACCTCTTTGCTGGCGACGTCATCCTTTTTCTCCACATGGTCCCGGTGATGGCTGCCCTCGCGTTGCGTCCTCATATCCCGCGCGATGAATATTCTGCCCGCTTGGGACGCCTTGATTTCGCTTTATTGCTGGTGTGGTGGTTCTATCTTTACGTCTTGATTACGATCCCGTGGCAATACGTAGTGCCCGACATCCCCGCGTACAACAACGATCTGAATGCCGTTTATCTCGCGGAGAAGGTCGCGTTGTTGCTTGGATTGGCAGCCTCGTGGTTCAACAGCAAAGGTCGTTGGAGAAGGCTCTACGGCAGCCTATTCGGCATGATCTTCATGTACTCCGCCAGTTCGACGGTGGCGAACTGGGCAATCGCGCGCAAGTCTTATTACAGCGGCAGCCTTTATGACATTCCGCTGGTTGCTTCGATGGCATGGCTTACATGGATTGGTCTGCGAACAAAAGTAGAGGCCCAGGAGACCGACTCCCGCGAAGCGTCCGCAGTCTACGGAGTCTGGGTTGCCCGGTGCGGCATGATCGCAGTGTTTTCATTGCCACTGTTTGCGGCTTGGGCCATGTCAGATGCTGAAGTACCGTCGCGAATCCGTGTATTTCGACTTGCGCTCACTCTGGTCGCTGCTTTCGTAATGGGTGTGATGGTTTTTGTGCGCCAGAACTTACTCGATCGCGAACTGATCCATTTGCTCAAGCATTCGCAGGAATCGTTCGACAATCTGAAGCGCCTGCAGGCGCAGATTCTTCAGTCGGAGAAACTGGCTTCGATAGGACAGCTCGTCGGCGGAGCGGCGCACGAACTCAATAATCCGATTACCGCGATGCTGGGGTATTCTGAACTTCTCCTGAGCACTCCGCTCACGCCGGAGCAGCAACCTCTCGCCGCGAAGATCGGCCAGTATGTAAGGCGCACGAAGTCGCTGGTCGCCAGCCTGATCAGCTTTGCACGACAGGCGCCTGCGCCCAAGACTCCCGTCGATCTCAATACTCTGGCGCGCACCGCCGTGAAGCTGAGCCAACCTCAATGGGAGGCTCTCGGGATTGGAGTACGCACGCAGTTCGATAATGCACTACCCAAGGTTTTGGGCGATTCCAATCAGTTGCTTCAGGTCTGCTTGCAACTCCTGAGCAACTGCCTGCATGTGATGAGCGAGCAGGGCGGCAAAATCCTTACTGTCAGCACCCAGCGCCAGACTGGGACTTCAGTACTCTTAATTTCTACCGAACCTATGGCTCCCCTGGTCGACGCTACGGCGCCGTCCCCGGTTGATCCCCCCGACGATCTGGAGGGCGGGCTCGGCCTGAGCGCTTGTCAGGGGATCCTGCAGGAACACCGCGGGTACATATCGCGCGAACAAAGCGAAGACGGCGCCATGCGCCTTCGCGTCTACCTTCCGGTCACCGCGTCCGCTCCATCCAAATCAAGAGAATCTACGGTGCCGGTGCTGTGGCAATCTCGACCGTACGCTTGAGCTGACCGCACGCAGCGTAAATATCCCGCCCACGCGGACGCCGCACAAACGCCGGAATTCCCGCATCGCGCAGAGTATTTTGGAATGCGGCCACTCCCGCTGCATCAGGGGTCGTAAAATCAATCCCCGGCCCCGGATTCAGCGCAATCAGATTGACCTTGCAGCGCATGCCGCGGATCAGTTCCACAACTTCTTTCGCATTCTCGATTCGGTCGTTAACGCCGCCGAGCAGCACGTACTCGAACGTGATCCACTCGCGCGTTCGGAGCGGGTAGTCGCGCGCCGCCGCCATGAGCATTTCGAGATTCCACTTCTTGTTCAGCGGCATGAGCTGCGTTCGTAACTCGTCGTTCGAAGCGTTCAACGAAATCGCCAGCTTCGGCCGGATGGCTTCTTGCCCCAAATCGTGAATGCGCGGAACGATTCCCGCTGTAGACACGGTCATCCGCCGCTCCGCGATACCAACTTCCTGCACCAGCAACCGCGCAGCCTTAATGAAATTGTCGTAGTTCAGGAATGGTTCGCCCATACCCATGAAAACAAGATTGATGCGATCCTCGGGCGGCGACACCTTCTGATCCTTGAGCACCGCACACACCTGACCCACAATCTCGCCCGCGCTGAGATTCCGCTTAACACCAAGCAGCGCCGTCAAACAGAATTGGCAATCCACGGCGCATCCCACCTGGCTGGAAATGCAGATCGTCGAGCGGCCGGGATTCTGTCCCTGAATGTTTTTCCGATCACCGTTCGGGTTCTCCGCGAACCGTTCCGCCAGCTCTCCGGCTTCGCTTCCGTCCCCCGCTTCCCCTCCGTCGCCTTCCGGCATCCACACGGTCTCAACGCTCTGCCCGTCGGCGAAGGCAATCAGATATCGCACCGTGCCGTCTTGCGACACGAACCTCTGCTCGATCCGCGGCAGTCCGATCGAAACGCCTTTCTGCGACAGTCGCGCTCGAAGCTGCTGCGACAGGGTCGAGATCTCGTCTAGCGAGTCCACTCGCTGCCGGTAGACCGCTTCCACCAACTGCTTCGCGCGATACCCGGGCTCACCGAGGCTATCTACCAGCGCGGTGAGTTCCGAGTGATCGAAGCCGAGCAACGCCATTTGTGACGGATTTTCCATATCCTCAACGACTTGCGGATTCCACAATCACACGCCGAAAGACCCACTAACCCACTGATTCTAAATAACTAAACTATTCTCGCACACCTCCGGCCCCTATGTCAGAATAGTAAAGATCCTTCCGCCCGATTTTATTGAAACCTAGTACTTAGGCTTAATACTCAGGAAGTGCCGATGGCCCAAGAAGTCCACAATAAAGAAGTCCGCAATATTCGTCGCCAAAAACTGCCCAACGGGCTGACTATCATCACCGAGCAGATGCAGCATATCCGCTCGGCATCCATCGGAATCTGGCTGCAAACCGGTTCGCGCGACGAAGACGCTGAGTGGAACGGCATCTCCCACTTTCTCGAGCACATGGTCTTTAAAGGGACCAAACACCGTACGGCCGAAGAAATCGCCCGCCAAGTCGACTCCATCGGCGGCAACCTCGACGCTTTCACCGCCAAGGAATGCATCTGCTTCAACGTCAAGGTGCTCGACGAACATGTTCCCACCGCGCTCGACATTCTTAGCGATCTGGTTCTCAACCCCATCTTTGATTCTGCAGACATCGCCCGCGAACGCGGCGTGATCCTCGAAGAGATCAAGATGGACGAAGACAATCCCGATTACCTCGTCCACGAAATCTTTACCCAGAACTTCTGGAAGGACCATCCTCTGGGTAAGCCGATCCTGGGCACAAAAGAAACCGTGAAGCGCTTCGAGCGCGAAACCGTCCTCGACGCTTACTCGCGCCGCTTCGCCCCCGGCAACATCATCGTCTCCGCGGCCGGCAATCTCGATCACGACAAATTCGTCGAACTCGTGACTAACCACTTCGAGCACATGAAGCCATCGAAAAACGGCTTTCACGCTCCCGTACCAAAAATTGTCTCCCGCATCACTTTGCGGAACAAGAAAGCTCTGGAGCAGGTACAGCTCTGCCTGGGTGTGCCGGCGCATCCCATCGCGCATGAGAAGCGTCATGCGGGATACATTCTCAACACCCTGCTTGGTGGAGGTATGAGTTCCCGCCTCTTCCAGAACATTCGCGAACGTCAGGGATTGGTGTACTCCATCTACAGCGACCTGAATCCCTATCGCGACACCGGATGTCTCGCCGTCTACGCCGGTACTTCGCTCGCTTCAGCTGCTAAAGTCGTGCAGTCGGTGGTGAGCGAATTCCGAAATCTGAAGGCTCAACCGGTCCCGGAAGAAGAACTCCGGCGCTCCAAAGCCCAGCTCAAGGGCAGCCTGATGCTGTCGCTCGAGTCAAGCAGTGCGCGCATGTCAAACCTTGCCCGCCAGGAAATGTATTTCGACCGCTTCTACGATCTCGATGAACTGATCGAGAGAATCGAAGCGGTGACCGCCAAAGACCTCACGAGCCTGGCGAACGAATTCTTCAAAACTGAATCGGTCGCTGTAACTGTTCTCGGAAATCTGCCCGGCCTCAAGATTACGCGTGACCAGTTGGCCTGCTGAGACTTGACGCCAAATCAGCCGATTAAAGGCCCGATCTCAGAAATTTTTCCAAAGTTTCTGGTCTCTACGTAACTTTCTCGCGCCGGGTACATCCCATCTCTGCCCGCCGGTAAGAATAAACCGCCGGCACAAGTCGAATTCCAATCCAAGGAGAATGTATGAAGAAGATTTTCAGCAGTCTGATGCTCACGTGTGTTCTGGCCGCTTCCATGTCCGCCTTTGCACAGGACACGATGAAGCAGGATGACATGAAGAAAGACGCTCAGCAGGACTCGATGAAGCAAGACAACATGAAAAAAGACAAGAAGAGCAAAAAGGTCACCAAGAAAGATCAGATGAAGAAGGACGAGATGAAGCACGACGATATGAAGAAAGACGACATGAAAAAGGACAACAAGAAGGACGAGATGAAAAGCAACTAGGCCCGCGTCCAGACTCAAGGGTGCGGGTTTTCAGCCCGCGCCAATTTTTTTTACTTCAGAAGCAAACTCTCGAAATCCACTCAACGTCCCCTTCCGTGTTCGTCATCGGCATCCACATCCGCACTCGCTTCTGATCCCAGCGCCGTGTGTCCCGCATCAGCCGTATGGAGGTATTGTCGCATGCATCGCAAGCACGGCACATATCCCTCATGCATGGCCTCTTTCGCCGTCAGAGTTCGAATCGTGTCTTTGTTGTGAATAAACTCGCACCCGGCCACATGGAAAATCTTGGCGTCCGCGGTAACTACCACCGTCATCTCGGGAGGAATCCCGTGCGCCTGCTGTGCATGTTCGGACTTGAGTGGCTCACCAACCGAGAGCGAATTTGCGAATCGTAATCCTCCAGCAATCAACGCCAGGGCAGCCACCGGAATCAGCCAGGCCGACCACGTCGACCACCCGCTGGACCTCTCCCGTGCACTCTGTGCCAGTCGCTTCTCCAAACGACGGCCATACCCCGCTGGAACTTCGATCATCCGCTCGTCGCCATATAACTGGATCACGTTGCGCATCCCCGCCAGCACCGACGCGCACTTCTTGCACGTCCGGAAGTGCTCATCCATCGCCGTGCGCAACGTGGGCTCGATTTCTCCATCTACGTAATTCGAAATCTCCAGCCAAACTTTTTCGCAGTTCACGTTTACCATGGCTTGCTTCCCTTCTCGAACGGCAGCCGGCTGAACCAGCCTTGCTCCCATCCGCCGGCGAGCAGGTCGCGCAGCATCAATCGCGCCCGCAGCAGTCGCGTCTTCACCGATGCCACCGAGATTCCCAGCGCCTCCGCCGTCTCCTGTATGTTCAACTGCTCCATGTCCCGCAGCACGAACACTTCGCGATATTTTCGGTCGAGCGATGCTAGCGCTTCCGCGAGTTTCTGCCGCACTTCCTTTCGCTCCAGCGCCTCCGACGGAATTTCGCGCCAATCGGCAAAATCTCGTGGCGCGTAATCGGCCTCTTCTTCGCGGCGGTCGTCAATCGCTTCCATCACCACAGTTCGCTCCCTTCTTCGCCGCATCAGCGCTTCATTCACCGTGATCTGAATCAGCCATGTGCTGAACCGCGCCTCAGCCCGAAACTGCCGGATATTGGCGAATGCCTTCAGCACCGCCTCCTGCGCTACATCTTCGGCGTCGGTTTCGTTGCGCAGAATGGCGAAGGCGGCAGCATAGACACGGCGTTCGTAGGGGCGGACCAATTCATAGAACAGTTCGCTTTCCCCGCGCTGCACCCGCGCGATCAGGTCCTGCTCGCGCGTCATGCCCGCTGGCGCCGGATTGTTCAACATCACATTTGGTTCGGCCATCGTTACCGCTCGTCCAAACTGCAGACAACCGCCTCGTCAGTACTCCGGATCTTTCTTCCAGCCGGTCAGCATAGAGACGAAATTATTCCATCCATGCAGAATCACCATGACCAGATGCCCCAGCACGAAGCCCAACATCGCCCACATCACCAGGAAATGCCACAAGCGAGCGTAGTGAAATCCACCCATCAGCCAAGCCAGCCAGTTGAATTGGACCGGCTTCCATACCGCCAATCCGGTCAATACCGAAAGCACTCCGAGCCCGAAGGCGCTCGTGTAGGCGTGCTTCTGCAGTGGGTTGTAAGACTCGCGCAACTCGGGCTTCTGCCCGAAAAAGAAATAATGCTTCACCATTGGCCACACGCCCGGAATATCACGACGCGTGAACAGCACCTGCCGGTAGTTGCCGCTGAAGATTTGATACCCGAGATAGATCACTCCGGTTGCGATGTAAATCCACATGAACGTCAGATGCCATTGCAGCGCGCCGCCCAGCCATCCACCGATGGCAAACGACTTCGGCCAGTTCAATAAATCCTTTTGCGGAATCTTTACGCCAAAGCTGGGGAAGGCGCGGAAGATCTGCAGCCCGCTTCCCACCATAACAAACAGAGAGATCGCGTTCAGCCAGTGACACAGGCGCACGGGCAGGGGATGTTCATATGCTGCACGAGCGACAGTTTCAGTCTCTTCGCCGTTCGTGCGCGTGATTTCGATAACAGCACCGCTCATGTGCTTACCCCAGGTTTCAATGTTTCAATGTTTCAATGATCGCAGCCGGCGAAAGCGCACGAGCCGGACAATCATTTGACTCGAGCAACTCTGAAACCTTGAAACTTTGACAACTGTCTCTCTAAACTTTGCAATCTGCCCTCTCTCACAGTCCGTAGAACGACGAATATCCCTGATCTTCCCAATACCCGACCTTCTCGACGACATTCGTGACCTTGAGATCGGTCAGATACTTTGCCTGCTTGTAGCCGATCTTGGTCGGAACATTCAGACGCAGCGGCGCGCCGTGCTGGCGGGTCAGCGGCTGGTCGTACATCTCATAGCAAAGCAGCGTCTGGGGATGCAGCGCGGTTGCCATGTCGAGCGTCTCGTAGTAATCATCCGCGCACGTTACGGCAATGAATCTCGCCGACGTATCGGCGCCGATCATCGTCAGAAAGTCTGACAGCTGCGCGCCTCCGAAGCGGCCAACCACATCCCATCCCTCAACGCAGATGTGGCGGGTATTCTGGCGACTACGCGGCAAGGCTTGAATCTGTTCCAGTTTGTAGTCGCCGGGTTTCTGCACGGCGCCGCTCACAGTCAATGACCAGTTCTCGAAGATCACTCCCGGATCGTCCACGTCGTATCCATTAATGGGAAACTTCTCGAATGGAGTTAACTCGGCATCCGCGAAGGTCGGCGCCAAATGCCCGCGGCGGAATAGCCTCGCCGACGCCCAATCGCTGAAGGCGAGCCCCTTCTTGAGCAGCGAGTCTTGGACGAAGGGGATCGCAAATGCCCCCAATGCGAAGACCGGCAAGACCTTGAGTAGTTCGCGACGCGATATCTGCGCGAACTGGCGCTCGCTCATCGTGGGATAGAGAGTCTTCGACGGTGGGATTTCGGAATCGGCTCTTGGCCCGCTCTTCGCGCCGGCTTCCTCAGGCGCGATTGATTGGGGCGCGACATTTTTCGCGTTCCCCGCGTTCGGTTGGCTGTTGTCTGGTTCCATATCTCTTCCGCCGTGCCACAACTTCCACACCATGGGATTCAACAGAGACCACAAAGTTACGGCCAAGATAGCACGATGCTCGAAATCTTTTTCGCCGGACCTTCTGAATGCCCGCAGAGCCTCTCTTTGCTGGTTTTTCACGGCCTTTCGAGGCATACTAAGCGCAGAAGCCCAAGAGAGCATCCCATCAGACATGTCTGAGCTCAAGAACCTGATCCCCAAGTCCGCGCGACGTTTCCTGGCCGCGCCCCAGCCAGGGGCATCGCAGGAATCCAAGCAGCGGAGCATGATGGTGATCGCTCTGACTCTGCTCCTAGTAGCTTTGGTATTTGTTCTCTACCGGGATCGGGATTTTTGGTTCCCTGAAACACAGGAAGCGGAAGAACAGCAGATGCCGACCGCTCCCACTACGACTACTGCGCTGGCTCCGACGATTGCGAAAACATCTCTGCCGGCAGAAAAATCCAAGCATCGTAGCTCTGCCATTGCGAAATTGAAGCAGGAAGACTCAGCGCCTGCTGCGGCGCCAGCGCCACCAGTAGCCGCCATCTCCAGAACAGTTCTCCCGCCACTCGAAGTGGAGGTCGTGGCCGGAAATGTTCATCGCGCCGTTCGCGCTGGGAACAGTTCCGTCCGCGTTGATCTGGAGCCCGGTTCGCCGACGCAAACAGTCTCTCCGCCTCCGATGGCGGACGCAACCGAAACCGGAGCAAGTGTTACGAGCGCGGCCGCCGAGCGCGTGCAAATGTCGGCGGACACGACCGAGGTCGTTAGCCATTCGGTGAAACCGGACTATCCATTGCTGGCGCGACAGATGAAGGTGCAAGGCTCGGTGATTTTGCAGGCGCTCATCGGCAGGGATGGATTAATTCAAGATTTACGCGTGCTCGGCGGCCCGCCAATTTTGGCCAACGCCGCGCAGGAAGCTGTCAAGCAGTGGCACTTCAAGCCGCACTACCAGGGCATCGATGCCGTCGAAACGCAGGCCCGGATCACCGTCAACTTCACCATCTCCACCAATTGAATCCTCTGCGGTGAAGCCTCTCCTGATCTTCTTAACGTGGGTTCCTGCATTTGCCGAGGACAATTAGACGTACTGTGAAGGATGGCACGTCGGGTTCCGTCAGCGCTGGGCACTGTTGACGTGACGAAGACTCCACGACTCGGTGGAAGAACTACTTCGTAAACAAATCTGCCCCAAAAAATAACGAGCGCCCTGAAACTCTTTCGAGTCCAGGACGCCCGGGCAGCCCTCCCCCAGAACTGCTCACCGACGAAATTAAACTTGGGCCGCTTTTCTGCCTATGGCACGTCCGTGCTATGCCTACCCCTAAAGTGCCACGACTCCAAGTACCTGAAAACCTGAGGCTTGGTTACAGAATGCCCCGATTTTGGTGCATTTTCGCAGACTGATGTCCCTGTGAATTTCTGCCGATGTCCTCAGAGTCCGAGGAATTTTCAAGTCCCAGCCCATGTCTGCATTTCACGATTCCGAGATCTGTCGCAGCATCCTGGAAAGCATGCCGACAGGAGTCTGCGTCGTCGACATGCAGAAGAAAATCGTACTGTGGAGCGACGGAGCAGAACACATAACGGGGCGAGCCCGCCACGAAGTGATTGGGCATTCCTGTATCGCAGAAGCGCTGCTGCAGTGCGATCAGCCGGGGTGTGAATTCTGCAACGAGGATTGCCCTCTCGCCCGCGCCATGAAAACAGCGCATTCCACTGAAGCCATCGGCTTCTTGCACCACAAGGCAGGGCACGAAATTCCTGTTCGCATTCGCGCTGTACCGGTGCACAACGCGCACGGCTCGATCATTGGCGCCGTCGAGACTTTCGAAGACCAGCAGCAGGGCGCGAGCCTCAATCACCACGAAGACGGCTTGAATCTCCCCGGCTGTGTGGACGAACTCAGCGGTGTGGCCAGTCACGCAATGATGCAGTCTCACCTGCGCGAGACACTGGGAACATTTACTGAGGTCGAGGTTCCCTTCGGCATTCTTTGTTTCCGACTCGAGGGACTCGATCGCTTCCGCGCCAATTTCGGGCCAGACGCTGCATCTTCTCTGTTGCGCGTGGTTGCGCGCACACTCGAGGGTGCGCTCTGGAAGACCGACTTCGTTGGCCGCTGGTCTGACGACCAATTTCTAGTCATCCTGAATGGCTGTCGCGAAGAAGCGCTCTACTCTGTGCGCGAGCGGCTCCGTCACATGCTTGCAGGCGCTGCGATCGAATGGTGGGGAGAGCGACGTTCGCTACCGGTCTCGATTGGCCAGACAACGGTACAAGCGGGAGACTCCGTCGAGGCGCTCATGGCGCGCGCACAACAATCTCTACAGTCGGTTTCGGCGGGACGCGCTCGCGCAGCCGGCGGGAACCAGTCTTCGGGGAGTCAGTAATGTTCGCGATTATCGGAATCGTCGTTGTTTTCGGTTGCATCGTGGCTGGCTACTTGATGGAGCATGGCAACCTGAAGGTCCTTATTCAACCGGCAGAACTGATCATCATCGGCGGCGCTGCGATTGGCACAGTTTTGATCGCGAATCCTCTTCACATCATTAAGAAGATTGCGGGCGGAATCTGCGGCGTGTTTGGAAGCTCGAAATTCGGCAAGCAGACCTATCTCGATGCGCTCAAGATGATGTACGACCTGCTCAACAAGGCCCGTAAAGACGGCCTGATGGCCCTTGAAGCCGACGTGGAAGAGCCGGAGAAAAGCCAGGTCTTCACCAAGAATCCGGCCTTCCTGAAGAATCACCATGTTTGCGCTTTTGTGTGCGACTCGCTTCGCATGGCCATTACGGGCGTCGATGCCTTCGATCTCGATCAGATGCTCGACCTTGACATGGAAGTTCAGCATCACGATGCCACCCAGCCAACAGCCGCACTCAGCACGATGGCCGATTCTTTGCCCGGTCTGGGGATCGTAGCCGCAGTCCTTGGCGTTGTCATCTGCATGGGCGCTCTGGGCGGCCCTCCAGAAGAGATTGGCCACAAAGTCGCCGCGGCTCTCGTGGGAACGTTCCTCGGCATTCTGCTTTGTTATGGACTGGTCGGGCCGATCGCAGCGAATATGACGAAAGCCGCCGAGGAAGAACACGCCTTTCTGTACGTAATGCGAGTTCTCATGGTGTCTTTCTTAAAAGGTAGCGCTCCGATCATGGCCGTGGAGGTCGCACGGCGCGCCGTCCCTGGCCACGTTAGGCCTTCCTTCAAAGAATTGGAACAAGCGTGCCGTGGCGGAGGCGCCGCTGCCGCAGCAGCCGCCGCTTCAGCTTGAGTTGGTAGGCACCGGCAACACACATGGATAAAACGCGCCCTATCATCATTCTCAAGAAAAAAGGTGGACATGGCGGCCATCACGGCGGGGCATGGAAGGTCGCCTATGCCGACTTTGTGACTGCAATGATGGCGCTGTTCATCGTCCTCTGGTTGCTGAGCTCCAGCAAGAAGGTTCAGGAGGCCGTCGGCGGATACTTTAGAGATCCGAGTGGAACTTCGAAAAAAGTTGGTTCCGATATGGCGGGCGCGGGCGAGAACTTCGTCCTCACCCAGGACAACATGCCGAAGCTTAAGGACCAGTTGCAGCAGGCGATGCGACAGATGACGGATTTCGAGAAACTGAAGAGTCACGTCAACATGACTGTGACCGGTGAAGGTCTGCGTATCGAACTCTCGGAATCGGCCAGCGGGATCTTCTTCGACAGCGGCAGCGCAAAACTGAACGGCGATGGCAGCTTGCTCCTCGTGACTCTGGCACAGGAACTAGGCAAACTCCCAAACAAACTCTCGATTGAAGGTCACACCGATTCCAAACCCTACGCACCTTCCGCTACCTATGGCAATTGGGAACTGTCCACCGATCGTGCCAACTCGGCCCGCCGCATCATGCAAGCTAACGGAATCAAACCCGACCAGATAACTCAGGTTCGCGGTTTCGCAGACCAGCGCCTGCGCAAGCCAGAGGCCCCCCTCGATCCTGCCAATCGCCGCATCTCACTCATCGTGCAGTACATTGTCAAGAGCAAGGAAGAGGAGGACGACAAGGAGGGCGCCGACGCGGCAAAGACGGGCGAGAGCAAAGCTGGGGAGCAAGAAAAAGAGCCGGCCGGAAAACAATAATATCTTCGGCCCTCCGAAAACTATGCTCCAGGCTGTTCCCGCTAAAATGATCGGATGAGTACACAGGTTTGACCCCTTGTAAAGTCTGTGCCACACTTGCGCCGGAAATCGGCCATGCGTCGTTCTGCACCCACCTTCGGAGACCTGCGGGAAGTTCGATTCCGTGCTGCTCTCTTTCTCGTTTGTCTGTTGCCTGCCACCGTTATGGGTCAGGCTGCCGGCAGCTACGGGCATCCCGATACAACGCGGGTGATCCGCAGCACCGCGCCCAATACCGGCATCGTGACCTTCAATGTTTTCGCCGAACGGAATGGGACCCGACTGAATCGACAGGCGCTGGTGAAGCTGGTCAACCTGGCAAACCAAAGCATCACCTGGCAAACGACGGGGCAGGACTCGCAGAGTGTTGTCACCGACGTACCTTACGGCAATTACGACGCAGAGGTGAGCGCCGTCGGCTATCTCAGCTCACATCAGGAACTGAATGTAATCAGCATTAAGAACATTCTTCAGTTCGACATCGTGCTTCAACGCGACCCTGCCGCGATCAACCTTGACGTCGCCGACGCAGGTCCGTCGCCGAAGGCGCGCAAAGAAACCAAGCACGCCGTTACGGCACTCAAGTCGGGAAACGTGAAAGAGGCGCAGAAGCATCTCGACGAAGCCTTTAAGACGGCTCCTACAAGTGCGGATGTCAATTTTCTTCTGGGATACCTGCACTTCCAGAAGAAAGACTTTGCCCAAGCAGAAACTTATCTGACCACAGCAGTAAATCTCAATCCTCACAATGCTCAGAGCCTCACCCTTTTGGGCAGAACTGGCTTGGAAAGAAAAGAGTATCCTGTGGCGCGAACCGCTCTCGAGCAAGCTGTGCTGGCTGACTCGGAGAACTGGCTCCCTCATGATTTGCTGGCCGACACCTATCTGCACGAGAAGAGCTACGAGAAGGCTCGCGACGAAGCGCGACTCGCGATCGCGAAAGGCAAAGATGCGGCGAGTTCGGCACAGCTTACGCTGGGACAAGCTCTTGTAAATCTTGGGCACGACGAGGAAGGAATTCAGGCTCTCAATATTTTTCTTCAAGATTCGCCGCAACATCCGGTGGCTGGGCAGGTTCGCAATCTGATCGCGGAGATCCACGACCACGCTTCACCGTCAGACACTGACTTTCAATCCAAGTTGCGCCTTCCCGGCATCGATCCAATGTTGGCGCTTCCCGCGGCGCGGCTTTCTGTGAAGTCGTGGCAGCCACCCGGCGTAGACGAAGTTAAGCTGGCGGTGGCGCCAGACGTGACTTGTCCGGCCGAGAAGGTAGTTGAAGAGTCGGGAAAGCGCGTGCAGGAACTGGTGGACGATTTAGCGCGCTTCTCAGCAATCGAAGATCTATTTCATCAGGCGCTCGACGAATACGGAGTACCCGTTCGCACCGAAACCCGTAAGTTCAACTACGTGGCTTCGATCTCAGAGCCCAGACCGGGCTTTCTTTCGGTGGATGAATTCCGCGCCGATCATCTCAACATCGCTGGTTATCCAGACCACATCTCCAGTACAGGATTCGCGACCTTGGCATTCGTTTTTCACCCGCACGTGCGCGATAACTTTAATATCTCCTGCGAAGGTTTAGGGGATTGGCGCGGACAGCCAAGCTGGCTGGTCCATTTCGTCCAGCGGGATGACCGGCCCAACACAATGCACAGCTATAAGGTGGGCAATAAGATTTATCCCGTGAAATTGAAAGGGCGGGCTTGGATCACCGCCGACAAATTCCAGATCGTGCGCATCGAAGCTGAGATGGCGACTTCCATGCCGGAAATCCAACTTCTCAGTGAGCATCAGGTCGTCGAATACGGGCCCGTTCCATTCCCAAAGAAGAGCCTTTCCTTGTGGCTACCTAAAACTGCGGAGCTCTATTTCGATTTTCGCAAGCATCGTTATTACCGCCGCCACAGTTTCGATCACTACATGCTGTTCGCGGTGGAGTCCGAAGCGAAGCCGAAAGTGCCGGTATCGGAGCCCGCGTCCAAGGACAAGTCATAGAGATATTTGTACGTCTCGCCGATGCGTTACCCTCCCGCACAACCTTGAAATAACTTTACATTCGCACCACAAGCGCCACGCGCTTCCAGTTGTATAATCCCCGATTGATTCCCGCTCAGGAGAGCCCATCATGCAGAGGTCTGCCCGGCTTGTCTGTTCTCTCGTAGTGATTCTGTTTTCTGTTCCAGCAGTATGGTCTCAGGAGAAAGTTGATCTCGAAACGATCTCCCGTATTCGATATGAGGGTTTCCACAACTCCAAAGTCATGGATTTCGCCACTGGTCTTATGGATTCGATCGGCGAGCGTCTTACTGGCTCTCCTAACATGAAGCGCGCCAACGAGTGGACCCGCGATCAGTTCACGGCCATGGGTTTGAGCAATTCTCATCTTGAGGCTTGGGGACCCTTCGGACGCGGATGGGCCAACCAGTACGTCAACGCTCGCATGACTTCTCCCGATATTGTTCCGCTTATCGTTTATTCCAAGGCATGGACTCCCGGCACGAATGGTGTTGTTACCGGCAAGTGCATCCGCGTGACCATTGAAGACAAGAAAGATTTCGACAAGTACCGCGGCAAACTCGCGGGAATGATCGTGATCTTCGGCCCCGATGCCGAGATCAAGCCCATCACGGAGGCTCCCTACAAGCGTCTCAGCGACGACGATCTCGCCAAGACCGGCGAATATCAGATTCCAAGTGAACGTCCGCCGTTTCGCTTTGCCGACTTCCTCAAGCGCCAGCAGTTCATGAAGGACCTAAACCAGTTCTTCACCGACGAAAAGGTTCTCGCGGTCATAGACCACAGCCGCGGTACTGCCGGCGGCGGCACTGTCTTCGTGCAGTCCGGCGGATCTTACAAGATTGGCGAAACAGCCACCGTTCCGCAGGTCACCATGGCGTCAGAGCACTGGACCCGCATCGCACGGCTCTTGCAGCAGAAAAAAGATGTCACGCTCGAACTCAACGTTACCAACACTTTCTATGATGACGACCCGATGCAGTACGACACCATCGCTGAGATCCCCGGCACCGATAAAAAAGATGAAGTCGTCATGCTCGGCGCTCACCTCGACTCCTGGCATGCCGGAACTGGCGCCACCGACAATGGAGCAGGCACGATCGTCATGATGGAGGCGATACGCATTTTGAAAGCGCTCGACATCAAGCCCCGGCGGACGATTCGCATCGGCCTGTGGAGCGGTGAAGAACAAGGCCTGCTCGGCTCGCAAGGCTATGTCGAACAGCACTTTGGCGCACGCCCGCACATGGACGAGCCCAGCATGAAAAACATGCCAACGCTCCTGCGGCGCGAGGCTGGCGCGGTAACCGTGAAGCCAGAGCAGGCGAAGATCTCCGGTTACTTCAACGTAGACAACGGCACTGGCATGATTCGCGGCATCTACCTGCAGGAGAACGCTGCCGTAGCTCCTATCTTTGAGTCGTGGATGCGTCCCTTCAAAGACCTCGGCATGACGACGCTCACCATGCGCAACACTGGAGGCACCGACCATCTTTCATTCGACGCCGTCGGCATCCCCGGATTCCAATTTATTCAGGATCCGATCGAGTACGAAACCCGCACTCACCACTCCAACATGGACGTCTACGATCGTTTGCAGTCCGACGATCTCAAACAGATCTCAGTGATCGTCGCCAGCTTCGTTTACGAAACTGCCATGCGCGACCAGATGCTCCCACGCAAGCCCATCGAGAAACCGCTGCCCAAGGAACCGGAGAAGAAAGAGGAGTAATGCCGATTTCGGAAACGCTTGCAGAGGTACGGCTCAGTAGCCGTACCTCTACCATCGTCGATTCGAGCCTTGCAACTTCGCCAAGACTTCAGAACCGAAAGCTCAGTCCGACTGAAGGCTGGGCTGTGTGTGTGATGGAACCCGTGCTCAACGAACTGAATCCGAAATCAGGCGTGTCATAGATGAAGCCGCGGTATTCTGCGCGAAGTGAAATACGCTTGGAATTGCGTAATTGACGCCGCCTCCATAAACGAATGTTGCTTAGACTTACGTCTGCGATCCCGACAGAGAATCAAGCTGATTCCTCGTTGTCTCAAACATGAGCGCCCCACCCCCGGCGAGAATGTACGGACTCAACCTTGAATTGGGTCGCGACGGCAACTTCACGACAAGGCTTCCAGGACGCGTAAAAATTGCTAAAAATATGTAACGCCAAATCTTCATCGCGCTGCGTACGTACCTTCGGAGGATGTGAGACGCTATCTTTGTGTGATTGGTATTCTGCAGTAGATTCTTATTCCAAGAATGGATTATCGAACCATGTTTTCCCCACGCGCAATCGGATACGCCAAGACTCCCTACACCAAAACCCACGACATTCCAAAAGGTCCGGGGGCAAAACACGAGGCTGAGGGCATCCTCGAAATCCTGCCGGAGTTCGAACTCGGCCTTACCGACCTCGAGGGTTTCTCACACCTGTTCGTTCTCTGGGTCTTCGATCGCTCCGAAGGATTCGAGTTGCTCGGTACTCCTCCCGTCGACAACCGCCCGCACGGCGTTTTCGCGACGCGATCGCCGCGGCGTCCGAACCCAATCGGTCTGACGGTTCTCGAACTCCTTCGCCGGGACGGCCGGTTCGTGCATGTGCGCGGTGTGGATATGCTCGACGGGACGCCAGTTCTCGATATCAAACCGTATCTGTCCAGCATCCCTGCTGATAGGTTGCGGCGCGGCTGGCTGGCGGAAGCCGAAGCGCGCCGCTAATCTGAATTCGCGAATTCCGACGAACTGCCTTGATTCGTCGCGCAGTTGGGCAACGACTTCATCCTTCTTACGGAGATTTCATGACCCGAGCGTTCCCTCCCTTAATCTTTGCTGCTCTCATCTCGCTCTGTCTAATTACGACTGCCGTTCGCGCCAGTTCGCAGACGACGGTGACGAACGATCCACCTTTTTACGGCCCCTTCAACGGCATATTTTTGTCCGGCGGCGATGGGCTGAGAAAGCCTCTGGTCAAGGGCGACTCGGTCTTGCGGGCCGATTCGCCGTGGTCGATGCACGCCTGGGTGAAGCCCACGGAAACACAGCGATCACCAAGTCTGGTCGCGGGCGTCGGAGACCCGTCAGAGGAATTCTCCCGGTACCTCGCCTTCGATAGCAAACGCGTAATTCTCTGGATGGGTACCGACAACGTCCTCTCCGGTCCGGCCACGATCGTACCGGGCAAATGGCATTTCGTGGCGGCGACATTTGACGGTGAACAGTTTCGTCTGTACAGCGATGGCGGGCTGGTTGCTGGCGGCAAACTCGACCTCGGAAGCGTGAGTGCAGTGCTTCAGATGTCTCCTCCGTTTTCGCCATTTGCGAACTGGCAACACTTTGGCGGCTCCATCGCCTCGCTGACTCTTTTGCGAAGAGCATTGAGCGCCGACGAGATTAAACAACTCTCGCAGTCGCCCGAAGATTTTTCGCGCGTCGAATTCGAAGAAGGTTCGAAGCCGTGGCCCGTGCAAACGCGGGGCCAGGCCGGCTACCGCGCTCCGCAGGATCCCGCGACCATGCCGCGCAGCAAGGTGCCGTTTTCGCATCCCGTCGCGATTCCCGTCCGGGCAAATCAACAAACTCTCGAACCGACTGGCGACAATCAATGGACTTTCGCGGCCGGCTGGCGAATGCTCCCCGCACCCGACGTGAAAGCCGACGGCGCCACCATCTCGCAGCCTGGCTACAACGCTCGTGAGTGGATGGCCGCAACCGTCCCCGGCACGGTGCTCACTACCATGATCGATCGTGGAATTTATCCCGACCCCGACTACGGATTAAACAACCTCGCAATTCCCGAGAGCCTGAACAAACAGGACTACTGGTATCGCGCGGAGTTCCGCGTCCCAAAGCCCGCGCGTGGCCAGCACTTGACGCTCACATTCGAGGGCATCAATTACGAAGCGACAATCTGGCTGAATGGGAAATCTCTCGGCGCGGTCAAGGGCGCATTTATTCGCGGGAGTTTCGATGTGACCGACGGAGTAACTCCTGAAAAAGAAAATGTGCTGGCGGTAAAGATCTCTCCACCACCGCACCCGGGAATTCCGCAAGAGCAATCCATCAAGGGTGGGCCCGGGGAGAACGGCGGCGTCATGTGTCTCGATGGGCCGACCTTCGTGGCCACTGAAGGATGGGATTGGGTTCCGGCGATTCGCGACCGCGACACCGGCATCTGGCAACCTGTCACTCTCACCGCGACCCACCTCGTGAAGATTGGCGATCCGCAAGTCGTTACCACCTTGCCGTTGCCCGACACAACCCGCGCTGACGTTGAAATCACCGTACCGCTTGAGAACGTTTCGAACGCTCCCGTCAGTGGCACACTGAAGGCATCCTTCGCCGACACCACTGTAACGAAGGAAGTCACTTTGGCTCCGGGCCAGAGTTCTTTGAAGCTATCTCCTGCGGATTTTTCTCAACTCACCGTGCAGCACCCGCGCCTGTGGTGGCCGAACCGCTACGGCAAGCCAGAACTGTACACGCTGCAGTTGAGTTTCTCTCAGGGCGCTACGGAATCCGACAGGAAGCTATTACGCTTCGGCATTCGCGAAATCACATACGAGCTAAGCTTGCTGGATTCAACTGGCCACCTGCGTCGCCTCGAATATTCCCCCACTACCGCGAGAGTGAAATCAGAACAAGTGGTAGACGTCCGCCGCGAAGGCATGCGCTCAATCCCGGCGGCCGATCCATTCCCGTCAATCTTTCCGCCGGAGTGGCGGGAGGGATGGAAGTCATGGGCCGCCTCACTCACTCCGGGCGGCGAGCAGTCTCCGTCGGTGCACATGCTCGAAGACACCAAAGCATCTCCGTATCTCGTGATCAAAGTGAACGGAGTGCGGATCGCGGCGCGCGGAGGAAATTGGGGCATGGACGACTCGCGTAAACGCGTCTCGCGCGAACGCCTTGAGCCCTACTTCCGCCTGCACCGCGACGCCAACCTGAACATCATTCGCAACTGGGTTGGCCAGAACACCGAGGCAGTCTTCTACGATCTGGCCGATGAATACGGTCTCATGGTTTGGAACGACTTCTGGGAGTCAACGCAGGACTACAACATCGAAGCTCAGGATCCGGCGCTGTTCCTGGCAAACGCGCGGGACACGATTCTGCGATTTCGCAATCATCCGTCGATCGTGATGTGGTGCGGCCGCAATGAAGGTGTGCCACAACCCATCATCAACGAAGGCTTGGCCGATCTCATTCGCACTTTGGACGGCACACGCTACTACTCTCCTAGTTCAAATCAGGTGAATCTTCAGAACAGCGGCCCGTACAAGTACATGGACCCGGTGCTTTACTACACCACGCTGAACCACGGCTTCTCGGTGGAGACCGGCACGCCCTCGTTCTCGACTCTTGAGTCTTTCCGCTCATGGATTCCGAAAGAAGACCAGTGGCCGATCAGCGATGCCTGGGCCTATCACGATTGGCATGCCAATGGTAACGGCGAGATGGCTCCCTTCATGGCCGAAATGCAATCTGAGTTCGGCGCCCCGCAGAGCCTCGAAGATTTTGAGCGCAAGGCCCAAATGCTCGACTATGTGGATCATCGCGCCATTTTTGAAGGCATGAACGCACACCTTTGGGCGCCCAACAGTGGGCGAATGCTGTGGATGACGCAACCGGCGTGGCCCAGCAATACCTGGCAGATTCTGAACTCCGACTACGACACACAATCTTCTTTCTACGGTGTGAAGAAAGCCTGCGAACCCTTGCACGTGCAACTCGACTTATCGGACTACACCGTCGCCATGGTCAATACCACCAATGATCCGCGGGCGGGCTTACTGCTGAGTGCGAGCGTGTATTCACTGGAGAACAAGTTGCTGCTGCGCAAAGAAGAAAAACGCGATGCCGCGGCCGATGCGGTGACCGAAGGATTCAAGCTCGACCTCGCCCCGTTGTTCGCATCAGACGCCCTCGTGCTGGTCAAGTTGGAGCTGCGCAGTCCCTCCGGCGAGGTCGTCTCAGATAACTTCTACTGGCTAGGCGAAAAGAGCGCATCGTACCGTCGACTGAATCGGCTTGCTCCCGCAACTCTCTCCGTGACTACCAAGTCGAGTCGCACCGGCGACAACGCTCGTGTCACAGTCGAGTTGCGCAACACTGGAACAGTGCCCTCCCTCGCAACGAAGCTGACCCTGCTCAATGCAACCGATGGAACCCGCATTCTCCCCGCGTACTATTCCGACAACTATGTGTCGCTGTTGCCCGGAGAGAGCCGCGAAATTGAAATTGAATATCCCGTGAAATCGGGTACTGGTGCACCGCAGTTAGCTGTTCGAGGCTGGAATCTCACGCAGAGAAGCATTCCCGTAAACGCCGCTGGCGGGTCATAGAGCACAACTCAAGAAGCGTTGGAGCTCAATCTCCTCTGCGAGACGCGTACCGTCCCACTTCCTGATAGTCTCAAAGCAGACCTTCAGGAGAGAGCAAATCGTTGCCGCCGCTGATCAACGCACAAGGAATCTCGAAAGCCTTCGGAGCGAATCCACTCTTTCAGGACATCTCGTTCTCGGTCTCGGAAAGGGACCGCATAGGCCTCATCGGACCCAACGGCTCCGGCAAATCTACGCTGCTGAAAACTTTGGCGGGGGACGTCGAACCGGATAGTGGCAACGTAGCCGTTCGCAAGCGCCTCCGCCTCACGTACGTAGCGCAGGAATCTAAATTTGAAGCCGAACGGACAGTGCGCTCCGTCGTTGAGAGTGCGATGGAGCGCTCTAAGGTGTCCGACTCGGAACGTGGCCCACGCTTCGCCGAGACGCTGGGCCGCGCAGGTTTCGAAGATCTCACCGCCCAGGCCGTATCTCTTTCCGGAGGCTGGCAAAAGCGCCTCGCGATCGTCGAGGCCCTCGTTCAAGCTCCCGACATCCTGCTGCTCGACGAACCTACGAATCATCTTGACCTCGCAGGCATCGAGTGGCTCGAACAGGTTCTCGAGCAGGCCGCATTCGCTTGTGTGGTCATCAGCCACGATCGCTACTTCCTCGAGAACGTCGCTACCGAGATCACCGAACTGAACCGAGTGTATCCCGATGGCCTGCTCCGAGTCCGCGGGAGCTACACGACCTTTCTGGAGAAAAAGGAGGAATTCCTCCACGCCCAGTCGAAACGTCAGGAAGCGCTGGAAAATCTGGTGCATCACGAAATCGAGTGGCTGCGCCGGGGAGCGAAAGCGCGCACCCGAAAATCCAAAGCCCGCATCGACAAAGCCGGCGAACTTATGGGAGAACTCGCCAACCTGAACGCGCGAACCCGCACTGTGACCGCGCAAATCGACTTCTCGGCGACCGACCGCAAGACCAAGCGCCTGGTCGAACTGCAAAGTATCTCTTACGAAATCGGTGGCCGCGCACTCTTCGAAAACTTAAATTTCATCATCACTGCTGGCATGCGCGTCGGCTTGGTCGGTCCCAACGGCAGCGGCAAGACGACCCTGCTGCGCCTGCTGCGTGGCGAACTAACTGTCACCAGCGGAGAGATTCGGCGCGCTGATTGGTTGCGCATCGTCTACTTCGACCAAACCCGAGAACTCGACACGAATGTCACTCTCCGCCGCGCCTTGGCTCCTGAAGGAGACTCAGTCACTTATCAAGATCGCGTCATCCATGTTGCCTCCTGGGCGGCAAAATTCCTTTTCACCGGCGAGCAACTAAACCAGCCCGTAGAGCGCCTCTCGGGAGGCGAACGCGCCCGCGTCTTGATCGCTCAACTCATGCTGCAGCCAGCCGATGTGCTGCTGCTCGACGAACCCACTAACGATCTCGATATCCCCACCTTAGAGATACTAGAGGAGAGTCTGCTTGAATTTCGCGGCTCGCTCGTTCTCGTCACCCACGATCGCTATATGCTCGACCGTGTTTCGACGGTTGTCGTTGGTCTTGATGGCCAAGGCGGTGCCGAAAGCTTTGCTGAATACTCGCAGTGGGAGGCGTGGCAAGAAGAACGCAATCAGGCCGCGCAAACGAGCGCTCGGGTCGCAACCCGCACGTCCGCAGGAACTACATCACCAGCAAAGAAAAAGCTCTCGTACCTGGAAGCCCGCGAGTACGAGACGATAGAGCATCGCGTCGCGGAGGCCGAGCATGTGCTCCAGTCCAAGCGCGAACAACTGGAAGATCCCGCAATTGCTAGCGACGGCCCACGCCTGCTTGCCGCCCACGCTGAAATGGAGGCGGCCCAGAACGAAGTGGATACGCTTTACGCGCGATGGGCAGCGCTCGAGGAGAAGAAGAACTGAACTGTAACGCTGGTCATCGCGCCAGGCAGAAAGCAATAATCGTATTCCCGCGTTTCCCGGTACTCTTCTCCAACTCCGCCAGCAATGCCGATTCCAAATCATCCGGATCCGCCTTCAACTCGCAAGCGGCTATTACCGCATCCGGCGCTCCGTGAAAACAAAGTTCACAAACTCCCAGCCCATCTTCCGAGCGAATCGGAGGACCAAAAACGCGGCACGTCATCGGACGCGATTCATAGAGCTCGCAGGTCCCTGTCGTCGGATCGAGCGCCGGACACGGTTCGTCATTTGCAAAGTCTTCAAACCGGTGCACACCGTCTTCTCCCTCATCCAACACACCGGTGGCCGCGTCCCCAGGAAACTCCGGACCCAGGCGCGACACCGCTTCACGAGCGCGTTCGCGCACCCGAGCCGCACGCTCGGGCGCTCGCTTCTCCAGATCATCCAGCCCTCGGCGCAATCGCAAAGCGTCGAGTTGATTGATGGCAAACGGTCCAATGCAACACTGCGTACAGCCCGGCCGGCAGACCAACCAGGCGCCGCTCTTACTGTTCACATCGGCCAACGCCGAATCGACGATCTGGATTAGCTTCTGATCCTTCGAAGATGGGAAACGGGAGCGCATCTTTAGAGGATAGCGGCCGCCCCCCCGACTACGCCACCGTGAGGCGCCCCGGGGGCTTATTTAAAGGTCGAATCATCCTAACGGTTCCTGAATCGAATGCCCTCCTGTACCATCTAACCCAACATTTACGGCGCGCTCCGAGCGCCATACTTATGAAACTTCTCTACCGATATTCTCGCCAGTACTGGACACTGTTCCTGGTCGCGCTGCTGCTCGCCGCGACCAATCAGATTTTTTCTTTGCTTGACCCAGTCATTTTCCGTCACGTCATCGACAACTACGCTACCAAGTATCACCAGTACACCCAGGCGCAATTCGTTCGCGGAGCCGGATTGCTACTGCTCGCTGCCGTCGGCGTGCCTTCGTCTCGCGCGTGGCGAAAAATTTCCAGGACTACTTCACGAACGTGATCGTGCAACGCCTCGGCGCGAGGATGTATTCCGATGGCATCCGCCACTCCCTCGACCTGCCTTACCAGGTCTTCGAAGATCAACGTAGCGGCGAGACCCTCGGCAAACTGCAAAAGGTTCGCAGCGATGTCGAGCGCTTTATCACCGCGGCCATCAACGTGATCTTCATCTCGGTCGTCGGCATTGTGTTCGTTATGATTTATGCGGCTCGGGTGCACTGGTCCATTGCACCGGCGTTTCTGGTTACGGTTCCGCTGCTCGGCATCATCAGCTCTGTCCTTAGCCGGAAAATTAAGAAGATTCAGAAAACCATCGTGGGCGAAACCACGGCCCTTGCGGGTTCCACCACCGAGTCGCTGCGCAATATCGAACTGGTGAAGAGCTTGGGACTGGCTCATCAGGAAGTGGGACGCCTCAACGGCATCACGGAAAAGATTCTCCGGCTCGAACTCAAGAAGGTGAAGTATCTGCGCAGTCTCAGCTTCATTCAGGGAACTTCCGTCAACGCACTGCGCACCAGCATCTTGTTTCTGATGCTGTACTTGATCTTCCGGCAGGAAATTACGATCGGCCAGTTTTTCTCTTTGTTGATTTATTCCTTCTACATTTTTACGCCGCTGCAAGAGTTGGGTAACGTCATCAACATCTATCGCGAGACGGAAGTCTCTCTGCAGAACTTTCAAGAGATCCTCGACACACCGCGCGATCCCAAGCCTGTCAACCCCGAACCTGTCGACGAATTGTTGACTTTGCAGTTCGAGCAAGTCAGCTTCCAGCATCAGAGTTCGTCAGCTCTTGCCCTCGATGAAATCGGCTTCAGTGCTGCTCAGGGAGACACGGTCGCCTTCGTCGGCCCGTCTGGTGCAGGGAAATCCACGCTGGTGAAGCTTCTAGTCGGTCTCTACGCGCCGAAATCGGGCGCAATTCTCTATAACGGAATTCCATCCAATCGCGTTGATCTAGATTTGCTCCGCGAAAAGATCGGCTTCGTCACACAAGACACGCAGCTCTTCTCAGGAACGATTCGTGAAAACCTTCTTTTTGTGAACCCGACCGCCACGGACGCAGAGTGCATGAAAGTGTTGGAGCAAGCGGCCGCTCATAGCCTGCTGTCTCGTGCTGATCGCGGCCTCGATACGTTGATCGGCGAAGGCGGCGTGAAGGTTTCAGGTGGCGAGAAGCAACGCCTGTCGATTGCCCGCGCCCTGCTTCGCCATCCGCAATTGCTCGTATTTGACGAAGCCACTTCCTCGCTTGATTCGCTGACCGAAGAGGAAATCAGCCGCACCATCCGTGAAGTCGCAACGAATCAGGAGGCCATAACGATCTTGATCGCGCATCGCCTTTCCACCGTGATGCATGCCGACCGCATCTACGTCCTAGAGCGAGGACGCATTGTCGAGTCGGGACGACACTCCGAACTGCTCGACCAGAAAGGTCTATACTATGCAATGTGGCGGCAGCAAGTTGGCGAGCGTGCATTGGCGACGACCTAGGTACGGTTCGGAGCATTCGCTCAGGCCTAGACCGGATACCGCAATGCCGGACATGCAAGAATTACACTCCTGCTCTGCCCCACATTATCGCCAAGCTTCTGATAATTAAGAACTTCGTGTTTGGCAACCTCTGTGCTGCATTTTGTTAAGTTCCCGATAGTAGGAAAAGTTTCTGTCGCCCAAACGATGGACGCGAAGGTTTGTGTCCCGCTGATTTGCAGCGGTTGGAGTTACCCTGCTCTAGGCGCAATCATCGAGATGACGTGGTTATGTGGGAAGCGCGTCGCAGCAAGTGGAAGAGGTTTTAGCCCGGCCGGTTGTAGGAATCGCAAACATGTACCCGCATGAATTGTGCGGGACCTCTGCTGCATGGTAGGTTTCGAGAACGGCTCAGATGCGACTACTTAGCGCCCGACTTATCGTCTCTCTCATCATTGGCGTCACGCTGGTATCGCTCTGTTCGTCTTACTATCAGGTTCTCGTGCAGAAGCGCGGTTTGCGAAAGGATCTCGAGCACCGCGCTGAAGTATTGGGCGAAAGCCTCGCCAAGAACGTTGAACGCGATCTCGATCGTGACTCCCAACACACTCTGCTGCGCACCGTGCAGCAGTTCGCCAATCGCGAACGTCTAGCTGGACTCGCGGTCTATGATCCGCAGGGCCATCCCATTGCTGTCACGACCGATCTTGAACCGTTGATGGCGAGCGCTCCTCCGATCGTGCTTCAATCCCTGAAACAAAACCTTGATGCGAGCGCCTTCCTTCGTATGGGAACCGCTTCGGTCCATATTTACGCGTTGCCGCTCCATCACGGCGATGAACTGATCGGCAGCCTGGCCATCGTTCACGACGCCGGATACATACGCTCCGAGAGCCTTCGCATCTGGCGCGAAACTTTCCTGAGCGCGCTCGCCCACGTCTTTCTCATTGTTCTGATCACCCTACTGATTGTGCGCTGGAGCGTCACCGGACCAATTGCTCGCACGGCTAATTGGATGAAGGCTTTGCGCACCGGACGTGCTGGATCAGCGCGCATTAAACTGCCGGATCTAGAGATGTTTCGACCCCTCGCGCGAGAAGTTGCTACTTTCGCCGAGAGCCTCAACACCGCCCGCTCCGCCGCTGAGTTGGAGGCTCGCCTCCGCGACACCGGAGAATCCATGTGGACTGCGGACCGCCTTGCTGTCCATCTCCGCGCACGCCTCGAAGACGGCCGGCTTTTTGTGGTCTCGAACCGCGAACCCTACTTACACACCCGGCGCGGCAAATCAATAGAAGTCAGTCAACCAGCAAGCGGCTTGGTCACGGCTTTGGAACCGGTCCTGCGTGCCTGCGGTGGAACTTGGGTAGCTCACGGTTCAGGCGACGCCGATCTCGATGCCGTAGACTCACATGACCGCCTTGCGGTTCCGCCCGACGATCCACGCTACACCCTGCGGCGTGTCTGGTTAACCAAGGAGGAAGAAGCCGGTTACTACTACGGCTTTGCCAACGAGGGACTTTGGCCCCTTTGTCACATCGCGCACACTCGTCCTCTTTTCCGCGATGACGACTGGAAACATTATCAAGAGGTAAACCAGAAGTTCGCCGATGCCCTGCTTGAAGAAATGGAAAACGTCAGCCACCCCGTTGTGCTGGTTCAGGACTATCACTTTGCGCTGCTCCCGAGAATGATCAAGCAGAGCCGGCCTGACGCGCGCGTGGCCATCTTCTGGCATATTCCGTGGCCGAATCCAGAAGCCTTTGGCATTTGCCCTTGGCAGCGGGAACTGGTGGACGGCCTGCTGGGCGCCGACCTCATCGGATTCCACATTCAGGCCCATTGCACCAACTTCCTGCAAACGGTCGATCGCATCGTCGAATCTCGCATCAACTGGGAACATTTCTCGGTTCAACGCCTCGACCACCACACCATCGTGCACCCGTTCCCCATCAGCGTCGCATTCTCTGACGCCACAGCTGCCCAACAGAACGAGTCAGCCTATGAGGAACGCGCGAGTCTGCTAAAAGCCCTCGGCATTGAAGCAACATCCATGGGGATCGGCGTCGACCGTCTGGACTACACCAAAGGCATCCTCGAGAGGTTCCTGGCGATTGAACGCTTTTTGGAAAAGTATCCGACCTATAAGGGGATCTTCACTTTCGTCCAGATTGGCGCCCCTAGCCGTACACACATCAAGCGATACCACGACTTGCAAGCCGAAGTAGAAGCCGAAGCCGACCGCATCAACTGGCGATTCCAGACCGATCACTGGAGGCCTATTGCCCTGCTGATCCGGCAACACAGTCACAAGGAAATCGAACCGTACTACCGCTCAGCCGATCTGTGTTTGGTGACCGCCCTACATGATGGAATGAATCTCGTGGCCAAGGAATTCATTGCCACCAGAACTGATGAGCGCGGAGTGCTTGTTCTAAGTTGTTTCACCGGCGCCGCTCGTGAGCTACGCGACGCCCTTCAGGTCAATCCCTACGACATCGACCAGACCGCCGAAGCCATTCGAGCGGCCCTGGAGATGAAGCCGGAAGAAAAGCAGATGCGCATGCAGCGCTTGCGCAAGCTTGTCCGCGAACACAACGTATATCGCTGGGCGGGAACGCTAATCGGAGAGCTTTGCGACGTGCGCCTTGACGCCGCCCAACAAAGCACTGACAAATTCCGGGCCAGCGCCGCAGGATAGTCACTACCGAGACAACCCCTCGCCATCAGACTGCTACTTAATTCAGACGGATTTCTATGTCTGGAAAATCTCTGCGGAAGCCTGACAAGCCGTTTTACTTCAACACATCTGAGCACCTGCTGCGCATCGGCAGAGAAAAGGCCGCCACCCTCTCCGAGTTGTCAAAGGCTTTGCAAACATGTCCCGATGATTCCATCTTCCAGCACACCTTTCGCACACTGCAGGAGCATCATTTCATCCGTCAGGGATTCTCCAATGACTTCGCTCACTGGAGCCTGTCTTCCTGCAATGAGCCGGTTCTAGCAGAACACCTGGCGAGCGTGGACGTGCGCGAGTTCACTACGATCGGAGACCTTCGGCGCAGCATCGTCGATATCGTCGAGAGATTCTTGCAAAATCACCCCGGGTCCATCACGCATCACGGGCACGCACCGTTTTATTTTTGCGCGTCTGACATCGTAGTTCTGCCCACGCCCTTTGTAGCTGATTCGTTGCACGGCTTTCTCGATGGCCTCAATCACGTGGGCATTCACTCAATCCACCATCACTTTATTGAGGCGCGCCTGCGTTTAAAGCGCATGTCGAATGATTTCTCCCATTGGCTGGAGAAGGAACTCGGTCTCTCGGCCGCAGCCGATTCGATCGAAGGCATCGACATTTACACCAACACCATGGAAGAGGTACGGCAGCAAATCGCCTGCATCGTCGCACAGGTTTCGAACTGAACGTTTTCGGCAAGCGTTTGGAAAGGGATCGAACAGGACGCCACACGAATGAAATCGATCGAGGAGCGCGCCACGCCCAAGAGTTCCATCCCCGCTTCAAAGTCTGCCGAAACGGCAGGCACAGTCACCTCGGGCGGAACCAGTCGCCCGCTTCCCGCAAGAGTCCTCACACCGCCCGCCCCCGCTCCCCTGCCGCATATGGAGGACTACCACAGCATCATCGGTCAAGCTGAAGTGAACGCACTCCGCTTTCTCGCACACGAGGTGAAAGGTAAAACCGTCAAGATGATCAACTCCACCGCGGTGGGTGGCGGAGTCGCCGAAATGCTGCAGCGTCTGGTGCCCCTCCTTTCTGAACTCGGGGTCCCCACTCACTGGGATGTAATCACCGGCGGCAAAGAATTCTTTGAAGTCACTAAAGCCTTCCACAATGCGCTTCACGGGGCGAACTATAACCTGACCAAGGCGGCGCAAGAAACTTTCCTCAGATATAACGAGCAGAATCGCAAACGCCTTCACTTTGAGGAAGACATGGTGGTCATCCACGACCCTCAGCCGCTTGCTCTGGTTTGCTCACACGATCAGAGTCATGCGAAGTGGGTCTGGCGCTGCCACATTGATCTGTCGAACCCTAACCCTCAAGTCTGGGAGTTCCTCCGGCCTTTCATTGAGCAATACGATGCGACCATCTTTTCTTCCCAGTCGTTCGCCCGCCAACTTCCTCTCCCGCAGTACCTCTTTTATCCGGGTATTGATCCGCTCTCCGAAAAGAACAAAGAATTGCCCGCCTCCCTCATCCAGAAAATCTGCGACGAATTTGGCATTGACCGTTCGCGTCCGATCGTCACACAGGTTTCGCGCTTCGACCGCCTGAAAGATCCCGTGGGCGTCGTCCAAGCCTACAAACTCGCAAGAAAATCAGTGGACTTTCAACTCGTCCTCGCCGGGGGTGGAGCATCTGACGACCCGGAAGGCGCAGCGGTTTTGGAAGAGGTAAAAAAGGAGGCCGGCAACGATCCTGACATCATCATTCTCGATCTGCCGCCCTGGTGCGCCCTCGAGATCAACGCCATCCAACGATCATCCACTGTGATCGTGCAAAAATCTCTGAAGGAGGGGTTCGGGCTCACCGTGACAGAAGCTCTGTGGAAAAGCAAACCTACCATCGCCGGCGCTGTTGGAGGCATCCCCAACCAGATCATCAACAAACTCACAGGCGTTCTCGTACACTCCGTCGAGGGCTGTGCCTCTCAGATCCATTACCTGCTCACCCACCCGGAATTCGCCCACACCCTCGGCGCCAACGGCCACGAACACGTCAAAGAAAACTTCTTGATCACGACCGGATTAAAGCGTTGGCTGCTATTGACCCGTTTGCTGGCCAAGTCCAAATAACCACACCGCCACGCCACTCGTCCGAATCATAAGTACAAGATTTTGTTGAGTATTGGTGCCCTTCGGATTTATTGTGTACGTCTCCGGAGGAACCACCATTGCGAACGACGACTGTCGTCCTTCTGATTTCGCTATTCTTCACCGCAGCATTCGCTCAAAAACGTCAACCCAAATCTTCCCAGCCCGCACAAAAGCCAGCCGACCAGCAGAAGGCCACTCCAGCCACGCCCGCTGCAGACGCTGATGACGACTCCGAATCCAAAGATCCCTGGAAGGGATTGCAGTACCGTCTGGTGGGCCCGTTCCGTGGCGGCCGTGTCGTCGCGGTAGCCGGCGTTGTCGGACAGGATGACACCTACTATATGGGCTCAACCGCAGGCGGCGTCTGGAAGACCACCGACGGCGGTCTTAACTGGAGATCGCTGTTCGACAAGAAGGACGACAAGACCAAGCTCGACGCCTCTCCCGCGATTGGCGCTCTCGCCGTATCCGAGTCCGATCCCAACACCATTTACATTGGCACCGGCGAAGCCTGCATTCGCGGCAACATCGTTGGCGGCAACGGCGTCTACAAATCTCTAGACGGTGGCAAGACCTGGACCTTCTCCGGCCTCGCCGACACTCACGCCATTGGCCGCCTTGCGATCAATCCCAAGAATCCCGATATCGCATTCGTCGCCGCCCTTGGCCACCCCTTCGCCGACAACGAAGAGCGCGGCATTTTCCGCACCCGCGACGGCGGCAAGACCTGGGAGAAAGTTCTCTATAAAGACGCGAAGACCGGCGGAATCGACGTTGTCTTCGATCCCAACAACTCCAACATTCTCTTCGCCGCTCTCTGGCAAGCCCGGCGCACTCCGTGGAGCATGGACAGCGGCGGCCCTGGCAGCGGCCTCTATCGCTCCAGCGACGGCGGCACAACATGGAAACAACTGAAAGCCCACGGCTTGCCCGAAGGTATCCTAGGACGCATAGGCGTCACCGTTTCTGGCGCCAATCCCAATCGCATCTGGGCCGTCATCGAAGCCGAGAAGGGCGGAATCTATCGCTCCGATGACGGGGGTGACTCATGGCATCTCATGACTGACGATCACCGCTTCCGCCAGCGCGCGTGGTACTACTCGCACATTTTCGCCGACCCGAAGTCGGCCGATACGGTCTACATTCTCAATACTGGTGTCTATCGGTCGAACGACGGCGGCAAGACTTTCGCGCCGATCCGCGCTCCTCATGGCGACAACCACGGCCTCTGGATCGATCCCACCAATCCCAAGCGCATGATCAACGGCAACGACGGCGGCGCAACCGTCTCCACCAACGGCGGCGAGAGCTGGACCACTCAATACAACCAGCCGACCGCGCAGTTCTACCACGTCACCACCGACGACCGCTTCCCCTACTACATCTACGGCGCGCAGCAGGACAACTCCACCGTCGCCATCGCCAGTGCCAGTGCCGACGGATCGATCGATCGTCCTGACTGGTACGATGTCGGTGGCGGCGAGAGCGGTTACATTGCGCCCGATCCAACTGACCCGCTCATCATTTACGCCGGATCTTATGGTGGCGAGATTACGCGCCAGGATCGCCACATCCATCAGGAACAATCGATCAATCCCTGGCCCATCAATCCCATCGGATGGGCCGCCGCCGACGTCAAACATCGCTTTCAATGGACCGAGCCGATTGTCTTCTCTCCCCACGATCCGAAGACGCTCTACTACGCGGGTGAAGTCCTCTTCAAGACCACCGACGCCGGGATGAGTTGGACGATTATCAGTCCTGACCTCACGCGCAATGACAAATCCAAACAGGCGGCATCGGGTGGGCCTATCACCAAAGACAATACGGGCGTCGAAGTCTACGACACAATTTTTTCTGTCGTCGAATCGCCGGTTCAGAAAGATTTGATATGGGCGGGCACGGATGATGGCCTCGTTCACGTCACTCGCGACGGCGGCCAACACTGGGAAAACGTCACGCCCAAAGCCATGCCTGACTGGGGCACGGTCAGCATGATTGAAGCCTCTCCCCGCGATGCTGGAACTGCATACATGGCCGTCGAACGTCACAAGTCCGACGACTTCGCTCCATACATTTTCAAGACCACCGACTTCGGAAAGAATTGGACCAAGCTCATCAGCGGCATTCCCGCCAATGACTACGTCCACGCCGTCCGCGTCGATCCTCGGCGTGCGAACCTTCTCTTCGCCGGCACCGAACAAGGTATGTACGTTTCTTTCAATGACGGTGCGCAGTGGCAGCCCATGCAACTGAATCTTCCGATGTCGCCGGTCAACGACCTCATCATCAAGAACACTGATCTCGTCGTCGCCACTCATGGGCGCAGTTTCTGGGTCCTCGACAACATCACCGCCATCGAGCAATACGAAGACTCCGTCCCGCAGCAGGACGGGCACCTGTTCACGCCCGGCGCAGCCAATCACACTGTCTTCCGCGGAGGCTTCTTCCGCGCGCAAGGCAACGTAGGCAGCAATCCGCCTGCCGGCGCTGTCATCGATTATTGGTTGAAAGCGTCGCTCAAGAAGCCAGAGAAGAAAGAGGCTATACCGACCGGCAAAGACACCGCGGCACCCGCCGGTGACCAGGCCAAGCCAGAAGCTGCGAAATCGGAAGGCGACAAGGACAAAGAGAAAGATAAGAAAGACGAACCTCCGAAGATCACGCTCGAAATTCTTGATTCCTCCGGAAAAGTTATCCGCAAATTTCCCAAGAAAGAAGAAGGCGGAGGCGGAGGCGATGACGAAGGCTTCGGGCGCGGTGGGGAAGGGGCCAACCTTCCGGCCGACAAGGGCTTCAACCGCTTCGTGTGGGACTTGCACTACGAAGGTGCGACTCCAATTCCGCACGCACCTCTTTGGGGAGGCGACACCGAGGGCCCCGAAGCGCTGCCCGGCACCTATCAGGTCCGCCTGACGGTGCTCGGCAAGACCTACACCGCGCCGCTTGAGATCAAGCCCGACGCGCGCGTCAAAATTACTCAGGATGATCTGACCAAGCAGTTCGATCTCCTGCTCAAGATTCGCGACAAGCTCACCGAGACCGACGACGCCATCATCCAGATGCGCGATCTTCGCGACCAAATGACGGCACTCAACAAGCGCCTTAAGAACGATCCGCGGGAAAAAGCGGTTGCCGATGCCGGTAAAGCGCTCGACAAGAAGATGACGGAGGTGGAAGAAGCGCTCATCCAGACCAAAGCCAAGAGCGGCCAAGACGTGCTCAACTTCCCTGTTCGACTCAACAATCACCTCGCGGCTCTGGGTGGCGTGGTCGGCAGCGCCGACAGTGCTCCCACCAAACAATCCTACGAAGTGTTCGACACAGTCAGCAAAGATGTGGATGCCCAACTGGGAAAGTGGAAAATGATCGTCTCAACCGACGTGGCGGCTTACAACAACCTGGTCAAGCAGCAGGAGGTCCCAGCTGTAATTCTCGCGAACCCGGAGGCAGGAAAGTAAACGGAAGGAAATAACCGGGAAGAAACCGGGAATCGCTTGCCCCATTTCTTGTGCATCCCTTGCGCGAGAAGTGGGGCTGTCGACTGGCTCGTGGAGGCGAAATACTTCACGTTGCTTTTGACTCTGGGTGTTCCGCGTGGGTCAGCGCGGCGCAGGCTGCGGCTTTTGCTGCGCCATTGTCTCGCTCATAGGAAACGTCTTTAAGTCCCACTTGCACAACGGACATCGTGTCGCGACCGAATAGACAATCCGCCCGAACACAGCGCACTCGGTATTTGGACAAGCTCTCATAACAAGGTCAACGTAGCACGAAGGCCATCGATCTCACGCGCCTCTTTTCCGCGCCCACAAATCAATTTTTCTTCTAGCTTCACAATTGTCTGTAAAATGTCCTCCGTCCTCTAGACTCCAAGACAAACTCCGGCTCACACAAGTCTCTCCAACACGTCAAAGACAGAGGAGGGATTGGCTCTTGAACATTCGGGAAGTGATTCGGCAAACAGCCGCTTCCATCGCTGCGCATAAACTGCGCAGCTTCCTGACTATGTTCGGAATCATCTGGGGCATCACCTCGGTCATCCTTCTCGTCGGTTTGGGCAAAGGTTTCAGCCGCGATCAGAAGGAGCGCCTCAAAACTATCGGCGTCGATCTCGCCATCATCTGGGGAGGCCGTACCAGCGAGCAAGCCGGAGGCTACGCCGCCGGACGCGCCGTCCGCCTTTCCATTCAAGACGCTTACACCATCAAGTCCGAAGCCTACCTCATCAAAACCGTCAGTCCCGAACTCCGCCGCACCGTCGCCGAAGTCAGCCGCTACAACGCGGCCTCGCGCCCGGTGCGCGGCGTTTGGCCCGACTACCAACGCTTCCGCTCCCTCAAAGTTCAAGAAGGCCGCCTCATGACCGATGACGACGAGACGGAATCCCGCCGCGTCGTCGTCCTCGGCGTCGAGTCGCGCGACCAACTCTTTCCGGGCAAGCCAGCGATCGGCGAGACGCTCACCATGAACGGTTCGCCCTACACCGTGATCGGCGTGCTCGAAAAGAAGAAACAAAACGGTAGCTACGGCAGCGGCCCCGACAACACACAACTTTTTGTTCCTTACTCTTCCATGGCTCGCGACTATCCGCCGCCCGAACGCCCCGGCATCTCCAAAGGATGGATCAACAACCTCGTCGTCGAAGTAGCGGATCCCCAACACCACGAAGACGCCATGCACCAGATCTATCAGATCCTCGGACGTGAGCATCGCTTCGATCCCAGCGATAAAGACGCCCTTTTCATCTGGGATACGCTCGATGGCTCGAAGCTCGTCGAGCGCATCTTCGATGTAATGACGATTTTCTTCGGCGCGGTCGCGCTCATGACTCTTTCGCTCGGCGGCATCGGCGTCATGAACATCATGCTGGTTGCGGTCACAGAACGCACTCGCGAAATCGGTGTGCGCAAGTCTCTGGGCGCCACCGCGAAAGATATCCGCAACCAGTTCTTCGCCGAGTCGGCTACGCTCATGCTCATCAGCGGAGCGATCGGCCTCGGAATTGGTATTGGCATTTGCCTTCTGGTGAGCAACGTTCAGCTACCCGACATCGTGCCGCATCCCGTGATCTCGCCGCTGGCGATCATCGCATCTTTATTGACGTTGGGCTTCATCACCGTGGGAGCGGGAATGTATCCCGCTCAGCGGGCCGCGGCGCTCAGCCCCATCGAGTGCTTGCGTTCCGAGTAGAACCATGCGCATCAAAGAACTCATCCTGCAAAGTTGGGACGCGCTGGCCCGCAACCGCCTCCGCTCCATCCTGACCATGATGGGCATCGTCTGGGGACTCACCACCGTCGTTCTTCTCCTCGGCTACGGCGAGAGCGTTAGCAACGGCGTCCTCGCCGCATTCGTCGGCATCGGCAACAACGTCATTATGGTCTGGCAGGGCCAGACCAGCATGCAGGCCGGCGGACAACGCGCTGGCAAGCGTATTCACTTCAAGTACGACGACATCCAGGCCATCCGTGACGAAGCTCCCCTGGTTCGCCTCGTCAGCGCCGAATGGGACGATCCTCTTGCCTTGAAGTATGGCAACAAAGTCATCTCTGTGCAATCCAAAGCCGTTCAATATCCCTACCGCGAAATGCGCAAGCTCGACATCGCGGAGGGACGCTACTTTGAGGAAAGCGATTTCTCCGAACATCGCCACGTCCTGATCTTCGGCCCCAACGCCGCAAAAAAAGTCTTTGGCGGACGCAATCCCGTCGGGGAGCACGTCACCATCAGCGGAGAGACCTGGGACGTAATCGGCAAACTCCAGTTAAAAATTCAGGACTCCTCCAACAACGGTCCCGACAACGAAAACGTCTTCCTCCCCTTCGAGAGCCTGAGCGACATCAACGACATTCGCGATCCCGAGATGATCGTCTTCCAACCCATCACACCCCTCGAGCACAAAGCCGCGCTCGCACAGGTGCGCGAAGTCCTGGCCCGCCGCCACAATTTCAATCCTAAGGATGACAAATCCAGCCCCGATTGGGACACAGTGGAAGACGTCAAAGATATTCAGCAGTTTGGAATTGCGCTCCGCCTGATCCTTGGCTTCATCGGTGTTCTGACACTTGGAGTAGGAGGTGTCGGCGTCATGAACATCATGCTCGTCAGCGTCACCGAACGTACCAAAGAAGTCGGCCTTCGCAAAGCCCTTGGGGCTCGAAATCGCGACATAGCATTTCAATTCTTAGTGGAAGCCTTGGTCCTGACCTTCGCCGCCGGCCTGGTCGGAATGTTGGTCTCGGTCGCGCTGGCCCATGCCATTCCACCGATGCCGCTCTACTCCGCGATGTACAAAACGGCGAACCATGAAGGCGATATCATCTTGCAAACCTCCACCGGCGTCATGCTCACCGCCTTTATCATCCTCACGTTTGTCGGCATCACAGCAGGCATGTGGCCCGCCTTGAAAGCTTCTCGTATGGAACCGGTTGAGGCCCTCCGCTACGAGTAGCACGACTGCTCGCTTTAGATTGTGTGGCAGATCACGACCGGTGAGATTCGATTCTCTTGATCAGACTCTGGAACCTTGGTTCGGAGCGAAGTGGATCCAACTCCACATCAATCAGGATCCAGATCCGAATTTCATTGCGATTCTTGAACGCTTGTTCCAACTGCTGAAGCGCTCGTTCCTTGTCTCCCAGATCTGCATAATCACGGGCCAGGTAAACAGCCGCGTCCCGAAACCGTTTATGCATTTCGATCGATTGGCGAACGAAACCCTCTCTGCCGCTGCGGGCATAGGCCTCGGGGAGTTGACCGATCACGGTCTGCATGTCGGAATTTGAATGCCAGTACGGTAATGATCCCTGCATTGCCTGGATGGCCTGTTCGAATTTTCCCTGGCGTCGATATGCCCAATACATGGCTTCATAGCTAACGTACAGGTTGGGACTCAGTTTCAGAGCTTGCTGGTACTCCTGAATTGCCCGATCGTATTGGCGTGCTTGCTGGAAGGTCTGCCCTGCCTGATGATGAACGATTGCCGAGAGCGGATCGAGCGCGAGTGTGGTCTCAATCTCGCGGGTTGCTTCTTCGTGCCTCCCAAACACAGAGAGGAATTCGGCGTACCACTGATGGCCCGTCGCGTAATTCGGATTTAACTCCAAAGTTCGACGGAACTCCTTCTCCGCTGCCGGGAAATCCCAGTCTTGGTAAAACTCGACTTCCGCAATAGCAAGATGCGCTTCCGCCAGGGAATCGTCCATCGAGAGCGCTTTCTTTGCAGCCTCTCTCAGCTTCCGCTCAGTCTCAGCCGTCTGGGCTTGCGTGAGCATCGGCAAGACGATGTAACACTGAGCAAGGCCTGCATAGCTGCGGGCGTCGCCGGGATCTTCCTGGATGGCACGGTTGAAATATTCGATGGCCTTGTTAAGGCTCTCATCTGTGCGCATGGCCCAGTACTGCCGGCCCTGCAGGTAATCCTGAAACGCCTGCGGATTGGTGGGGCGGCTGTTTGCGAAATTCTGCTGCTGCCGGGGAGTGAGGTGCAGTTGAATCTGCTGCGCGATGTCTTTGGCGAGGTCACCTTCCAATTGCAACTCGTCCTGCAGTTGACGATCATAGGCTTCAGCCCACATGTGCTGATCGGTCGATGCCTGGATCAACTGCACTCTCACTCTCATGCGGCCACCAGACTGCTCTACCGATCCTTCAACCACGGCGCCTACATTCAATTCACGGGCAATCTCCGGTATCGATTTGTGCGTCCCTTTGTACTGCATGGCCGAGGTGCGGGAAATGACTTTCGGTCCCGCCAGCTTTGCCAGATCGGTAATGATCTCGTCCGTCATACCGTCGGCAATATATTCCTGCGCGGGATCGCTCGACATGTTCTGCAGCGGAAGCACGGCGATCGCCTGGAATTCTTCATGCGGCACTGATGCAGATTTCAGCTTGTTCCCCGCTCTGAAACCAAAGACTGCGACTAGCACCAGTGCACCAGCGCCGACTGCCCACCGAAAACGTTGGACCGCATTCTTGGGTGAGTGCACCTTCGGGGCAAACGGAGGCCCCTGCCCAGCCTTGCCTTCCTCTGCTTGAGTTTCGGTCGACGGTTCGGCGGACGACTCCTCGTCGAAATGCGCAACGGGGTGCGGACTTGCGATCGCGGGCTCTTGGGATATGGAAACAGGAGCGATGAACCGATAGCCGACCCTAGGGACGGTCTCGACGAACCGAGGGCTGTCGGCTGCATCGTTCAGAGCGGTGCGGAGCTTCTTGATCGCCGTGTTCAGGCCGTCATCGAAGGCGACGAAGGTGTCGCTGGCCCACAGCTTTTCCTTCAACTCATCGCGCGTGACGACCAGACCTTGGCGCTCCAAGAGAAGCGCCAGCACTTGGAACGGCTGATCCTGTAGGCGGATGCGGAAGCCATTTTTGGTCAGGCGCCGGCTATCCAAATCGGCTTCGAAGATACCGAAGCGCGCAATCCGGCGTTGCATCGTCGATCCCATCGCCCCAACCTGCCCTTACTCGGTCCCAAGATGTTACCACGCTCGGTTCAGAAGACCGTGCAAACTGCTTGTTACCAATCACTTGAATATACAGACGGAGATTACGGACAAGTCCTTTGACCGGAGCGCGGACTTCCCGCAAATTGCACATGCGTTTGATCGCGCCAGTCGGATCGGTGATCGCAGGCGGGGTGGGGACGCCGCCAAATAAAAAGAGGAAGGTTCATTCTCATGAAGCGAACGCTATTGTTGTTCCTTGTGGCTTTGCTTGGTCTTTCGTCGGGGTTTGCGCAACAGTCGACCGATGCTCGTCGGGCGATCGTGCCCGCGTTGGTGAAGTTCAGCGGGATTGCGAGCGACTCGAGCGGCAAACCATTCAAAGGTTTCGCCGGAATTACTTTCGCGATCTATAGGGATCAAGAAGGGGGGGCGCCGCCGTGGCTCGAAACACAGAGGGTGGCCTTGGACAAGAGCGGCTCCTACACAGTCTCTCTGGGAATCACCAAAGCGGAGGGTATCCCGGCAGACATCTTCACATCCGGGGAGGCGAAGTGGTTGGGCGTTCAAGTGGAAGGGCAGGCTGAGCAGCCACGTGTCCTTCTGTTGAGCGTCCCCTACGCGATGAAGGCGGCAGATGCTGAGACCATCGGGGGATTGCCGCCCTCCGCGTTTGTACTGGCGGTGCCGGGGAGCACTCCGAGCGCGGCAGTAAACGCAGCGAGCCTTGGCAGCACCGCTTCGGCTGCTCCTCCGCCAGCCACTATCACAGGCTCAGGAACCACTAACTTTCTGCCACTCTTTACGGGAGCCGCCACGATTGGAAACTCGGCCCTATTTCAGTCAGGCACAGGAACGAGTTCCAAGATCGGCATCAACACCAGCACTCCGGCCGCCACGCTCGATGTGAAAGGGACTACCAATGTTGAGGGCCTGCTCACATTGCCCGCGACCGGCGCTGCTACCTCCACGGGAGGAAAGGCATCACAGCCGCAGGACCTTGTGGCGTCGTCTTTCAGCAGCAGCACCAGCGCTGCCGTCAACCAGACTTTTCAGTGGAAGGCGGAAGCTGCTGGCAACAACACGGCCACTCCATCAGGGACAGTGAATCTGCTGTTTGGATCGGGCACGACGGCTCCCACCGAGACTGGACTGAAGCTCAGCAGCAAGGGGCTCTTCACCTTCGCGACCGGACAAACATTCCCTGGTGCTGGCACTATCACGGGTGTCACCGCTGGCACAGGTCTCACCGGCGGTGGCACGACAGGTAGCGTCAGTTTGAATCTCGACACGACCAAAGTCCCGCTGCTCGCTTCGGCGAACACCTTCAACGCGGGTCAGACGGTCAAAGGGAATCTGACGCTCAGCGGCAGCGGCAACGGCTTGGTCTTCGCCGATGGCAGTAAGCAGACCACCGCTG
>Ga0070714_100000047_pt1 | contig 112707 bp, 109 predicted proteins | sample LARL83metaG_FD_65450 | JGI IMG/M metagenome (GOLD analysis project Ga0070714, IMG submission 65450) | Corn, switchgrass and miscanthus rhizosphere microbial communities from Kellogg Biological Station, Michigan, USA - LAR L8-3 metaG | ecosystem: Host-associated > Plants > Roots > Rhizosphere... | reverse complement strand
GATTTTCTCTTCGCCCTTCTGACTGGCGAAGGTCACGGCATCTGCAACCGGTGCATCCTTCGGCAACTCCGCCGCCGGCTGAGCTTCCGTCTTTGCTTCTTCGCGGCTCGCTTCTTCGTGCTTTGCTTCGGTGTGCAGTTCTTCGTGCGCCGCCGTCGAAGCAGCCGCAGGCTCTGCGGTTGCACCGTCACCAGTCTTGCCCTTCACTTGAGCAGCGGCAGCCGCGAGTGCAGCAATCTCTTCAGGAGTCACATCCTTGGGCAGGCCCTCGGGAGCGAGTGCCGCCAGATTGACCCGTTCGTCCTCAACCTTCGCCTCGCGCTTTTCCTCGTGCGCCTTAGGCGCCGGCTTATCTTCAACCACGGTGCGCAGATCTTTGTTTACCGGGTTGTAGGTCACCGCGTCGTCGTCCTCTTCGGCAGCCTTCTCCTTTTTCTTATGCGGAAACGAGATGCGATTCTTCCATCCCGAATCTTCATCGATCGCGACCGTCTTGTCGTAACGGCCCTCGTCGAGCGCGGCATTGGCTCGGGCGAAGCGGCCTGGCTTTGAAGCTTCCGAGCGAGGCACAATCTTGTCTTCGAGCTTGGCCAGGGCGCTCAGCAACTCGCTGGCTTCAAAGGGCTTAACGATGTAGCCCTCGGCGCGCACGCGCTTTGCCTCTTCGGGTTTGAAAGGCTCCAGTTTCCCGACGGTCAGCAGGACCGGAATTCGGGAGGTCTCTTGCACTTCTTTAATGCGCTGGCACACCTCGAGCCCGCTGTAGCCGGGCATGTAAACGTCCAGGACGATAAGGTCGGGCTTGGTCTCGGCGATCTTTTTTAGCGCCGCGGAGCCGTTATTGACGGTAACGACTTCATAACCCGCATCCGCGAGGATCTTCCGCCCCATATTCTGAGCGGTCACGCTGTCATCGGCGAGCAGTATCTTCCTGGCCAAAGGTATCCTCTAGTGAGGGGAGATATCGCGAAGGTAACCCGAGCCACAACCTAAGTCAATGTTGCAGAAGGGTAGTAACACGTTACCAGTGGTCAGCACCTACCGGAGTACCCGGAAGTCTATGACCCTATTCAGGGCAGAAATCGGGCCAAACTAACCATATCCATTCGCTTTGCGTCCAACAAAAGATAGAATTCTCAGCGTTCTGTTGGGAGGGCCAGGCTATGGCCACTATTTCTCTTCGCTCCCTGTTTTTGAGTATCGCGCTCGCTGGTCTCGCGTTCTCTGGCCCGACTGTCTCGGGACGGACCGCACATCAGAGCCCGGCAAAGTCGGATCTCACGGTTCACGAATGGGGAACGTTCACCTCCGTCGCGGATCGCACCGGACAGGCAGTGAAATGGCATCCCACAAGCGGGTCTTCTGATCTTCCCAACTTCGTCGAGCACTTCCGCACCGCCGATTTCAAGGGCAGCCTTCGTGGCACCGTCCGTATGGAGACTCCGGTTCTTTATTTTTATTCGCCATCGGAAACCACCGTGTCGGTGAGAGTGGGATTTTCCAAGGGCGTGATCACGGAGTGGTATCCGCACGCCAGCCACGTCGAGCCTGATCCCAAGAAAGTTCTGCCTGACAGCGCCTTGTTTGAGTCGCACGGTGACGGCAGCATTGCGTGGGATTCCGTGACCGTCGAACCCGGGCTGGCTGCGAGTTTTCCGAGCGATCGCAGTCAGGCTCATTACTATGCGGCTCGCGAGACCGCTGCCGCGCCCGTCATGGTGCGCACTCGTGCCGGCATGCAGCAGGAAAAATTTCTCTTCTACCGCGGAGTGTCTATCTTCCATGTTCCTGTCGCCGCGCGATCCATGGCCGATGGGAAGGTTGTGGTCAAGAATCTCGGCCAAGACGTGATTCCCAACGTCATCCTCTTCGAGCGCCGCGGAGACAGGATCGGCTACCGGCTGAGTGGTGCTTTGCAAGGCGAAGTGCAGCTTGATCCTCCAGAACTGAACTCAACTCTGGAATCGCTTGGCAACGATCTGGAAGGCGTTCTGATCGCGCAAGGGCTCTATGCCGATGAAGCTCGCGCCATGGTTGAGACTTGGAAGTTGTCGTGGTTTGAAGAAGGGAGCCGCGTGCTCTACATCGTGCCGGCGAAATTTGTGAACGCGGTTCTTCCGCTTTCGATCAATCCTGGTCCGTCGCAAACGGTGCGTGCGTTCGTAGGCAGGCTGGAACTGATCACGCCAGCGACGGAGCAAGCGGTCGAAAATGCCCTCGCGGCGCATGACCGCGCCACGATTTCAAAGTATGGACGATTTCTGGAACCCATCATGGAGCAATTGAAAGCAGAGAATCCTGCCCGCGCAGAGGAGTTCGACAGAGAGCTGACGACAACGTATCAGGTCGAGTTGGCAGAACCGCCAGCCAAATAGGAAGGCGCACGGTACGTGCCCGGCGACTTCCCGTCCCGCATCAATCCGACATGGCTTAGAACGGAACGACCTTTTTGATTCCCTTCTTTTTCTTCTTCTTGCTGCTGGAGATTTCCTGATCGCTGGCGGCTTGGTTGTCAGCGGCCGCTGTGGCGGACGAAGACGATGCCCCTTGCTGGATCTCGTTGACTTGCGGTGGCGGAGGCAGAGTCTGATCGCCATCGGTTGGCTTCAGTTCATTCGGATCGGGTGCCGCGCTCGGCTTCAGTTCGTTGGGATCGGGTGCCGCCGACGCTGGGTTCGTAGCACCTGGAGGCGCGCCGAAGGGCGACCCTCCCGGGGGAGTCGCTTCCGAAGGTGGCGTTGCATCGGTGGCGGGCTGCTCGTTGTTAATGATTTCTACGCCGACCTTGTCATTCTTCCCCGGATCGAAGCCCATCCGGATCTCGTTCTTGCCGACGTCTTGCGCACTCACAGGCGCGGGATCCACCAGCGCGGGCTCGCCCACTTTGGCTGCCGCGGCAACGTCCGGACCTTTCTTCACAAGCCCCATCAACTTCTGAGCTGTGGTCGCTTCTCTCCGGCTGGCCTCCTCGGCCTTATTCTGAGCGAGTGCCGCCCGTGTAGGCCGGGGAATCGGCTGGTGCAGAGCAGCCAGACGCTTCTTCGCGTCGTCGGAACGATCCATGATGGGATAGCGAGTCAGGATCGTCGAATAGTTTTCCGCGGCTTTCTTGGTCAACTCGCCGATGTAGCGCGACTTCATTACTTCAGTCGAGCAGCCTCGCGGCAGGCCATGCGGGTCGCACGTCGGTGCACTCCGTATACGCGCGATCTGTCCTTCATAATTTTGACCGAGCAAATAAAGTGCCTCATCCGCCCGGCTGTACAAGGGATACTTTTCCACCAGCGACTGCAGTCGTGCGATGGACGCTGCGTAAGACTCGCGCAGGTAGTAGAAGCGTCCAATTTCGAACTCGCGCTCGCCGAGCACTTCCTGCACTTCAAGCAACCGCTGCTTGGCCTCCGGAACCAGCTTGCTGTCGGGATATTGCAGGATCATCTTGCGATATTCGTCCTGCGCCCGCATAGCATGGGTGTAGTCGCGGTCGGCCTTTTCCATCTGCTGATAATGGATGTTCGCGATCTTGAGCTGCGCCTCGGCCGCTTCCGGCATGTTGGGGAAGAAGGTCTCGAAATCGTTGTACTCCTGCTCGGCCTGCGCCAGGGCAGCCGTGCCACCCTCGGCGTACCACGAGTCACCCATCGCCAGCTTGGCGCGAGCCACGAACTCAGAGTCCGGGTAGGTATTGATCAGGGTCTGCAAGGTGAGGCGAGCCACGTCGAAGCGGTTGTGGCGCATGGCATCCATGGACTTGTCGAACAGGACCTTGTCCGGCTGCTTCGACCCGATACCGGCGAGAGGGTTCGCCGATTTTTTATTAGTGCAAGCTGCGGTGAGCGCCAGCAGCAACGCCAGAAACGCGATCAATGAAGTTCGACGGGACATAAAGATCCTAGGTTTCAAAAATTCGATGTTTCAAGGTTTCAATATCTTCTCTCAAGGCGCAACCACATTGAAACCTTGAAACATTGCAACTTTGAAACCTTGCTCTTACTAGACTTTTTGCAGCGCGGCTTCCGTCGCTGCCTTCAACAAGGCCTGCGCATTCCTGGTTGGATCGCCGCTGCCGAACACGGCGTTGCCCGCCACCAGAATTTCTGCTCCAGCTTGCACCACTTGGGCTACGGTATCGAGGGCCACGCCCCCATCTACTTCGATGCGGTAAGCGAGACCGCGTTGTCCGCGGATTTCAGCTAATTGCCGCATTTTGTGCAAAGTTGAGGGGATGAATTTCTGCCCCCCGAAGCCCGGATTCACCGACATCACCAGTACGTAGTCCACAATGTCGAGCACTTCCGAAAGCGTGTCAACCGGCGTTGCCGGATTGATTACGACGCCAGCCATGCAGTTATGGCTCTTGATCAGATGCAGGGTGCGATCGAGGTGGCGACAGGCTTCCTGATGCACCGAAATCCAATCCACACCCGCATCGGCAAAAATGGGAATGAAGTCGTCGGGATTCTCGATCATCAGATGGCAGTCGAGGGGCAACTTGGTGACCTTCCGGAGCGACTTGACGACGGGCGGACCAATAGTAAGGTTCGGGACGAAATGGCCGTCCATGATGTCCACATGAATGAGAGCTGCGCCCCCCTCGGAGGCGGCGCGCACGTGCTCGCCCAGCCGAGCAAAATCAGCCGAAAGAATGGAAGGTGCCAGTTCGATCAAACGCAGACTCTCAGAACCTGAACGGTCAAAATCGGTGCTTTACGTAAGGAAACGGCTTGTGGAAATTCTAACACGCTAGCGACGGTTGCCAGTATCCAATTGCCGCCAGCCAGCGCGGGCTCAAGCGGGCACTTTGGCGTCGGAAAGCCGCGAATCCTCGTGTTCAGTTTTGTGCGGGCTGAAGAGCTTGCTTTGGAGATTCCTTGACCATCTCCGCAACCTGTTGCTGCATGCGCTCGGTCATCTTATCGATGCTCTTCCGCATGATGGGCATCATCGACTCCATCGCCTCTGACATGATTGCCGGAAGTTCCCGCAATACTTTCTGACCTGTCGGGGCGGAATAAAATGCGATGAGCGCGTCGATGTCGCCTTTGGTGAAATGCTTTTGGTAGGCTGGCACCATCGAGTCCATCATTTCGTCCATCGGCATGTCCTTCATCATGTCGTCCATCACTTTATTCATGCGCGTTTCGAAATCCGCGGGAAGCTTGTCTTTGTCCTTCATGTACTGCTCGTGAACCATCTGATGCATAGGCTTCGCCATCGCTTGCATCATCTGCTTCATCATTTCGTGAGAATGAATCGCCTCCAGATATCTTTCGACGTCGTCCTTCGTGGCGGGAGAGTCTGCGCCGCTTTGCGCCATACCCGCAACGCTGAAGATGAGGCATACCAAAACGATCAGCAGGCGTTTCATAACAACCCTCCATTTGGACGGCAATAGCGTATCCCATTGGGCAGGTTAAATCCATTGGCTCCGTCGTCGCGATTGAGGTCATGGTCCATCCCTCTCGGCAGCATGTTACCCTCGTCCGGCGTGTCTTCCCTGGCCCAATTCGCACCTGCCGCATGCAGCGTAACCGCCGTGTTCTTATGGGGGACGTCCGACTTCGCGGGCGGATACGGTTCGCGGCGGGCCAACGCTTTTGTGCTGACCGCGTTCTCGCACGTATGTGCCTTCGCGCTGATGTTGGCAGTCGCACTTCTGCAGCACGGCGCGTTTCCGTCACGGACGAGCATTTTGTGGGCAGTGGCCGCTGGCTCCGTCGGAGGGTTCTCGCTGGCCGTCTTCTATCGCGCACTGTCCCAGGGACAAATGGGGCTGACTGCTCCCATCGCCGCATTGCTCGGGGCGGCGATCCCAACGCTGTGGAACATTGCAATCGAAGGCGCCCCAAGCCGCTGGACCGTCGGCGGCTTCGTGCTCGCTCTCTTCGCCATCTGGCTGATCACGCGGCCAGAAGCGGCAGACAAGAACAACGGTTCGGGCAGGCCCGCAGGTGTGGCCATGGCCGCTCTCGCGGGCGTGGGATTCGCGGGCTTCTATCTCTGCATCCATCAGGCGAGCGGCAGTTCGGCGTGGCTCGCCGCCATCTCCCGCATCGGTTCCTTTGGGGCGACCGCGATTGCCGTGGTGGCAACGCGCGCTCCGTGGAGACTTGACGGGCCCCGCGCAGCCCTCGGGACGCTCGCGGGTTTTTTCGACGTCACGGCCAGCGCCTTATTTATTTTCGCCAACCAGCACGGCCGGCTCGATGAAGCGGTCGTGATCACCTCGCTCTATCCCGCGGTAACCGTGCTCTTGGCGCGTCTTGTGCTGAAAGAGCATTTCAGCCGCTGGAAGTTCATCGGGCTGCTCGCGGCTCTGGCGTCGGTGCCGCTTATCGCTGCCGGATGAGCCACGGATTTTCACGGATCAACACGGATACTTCAACTCAATCTTTGGCCCAAGTTTCTTGCAAGGTTCTATCCGTGAGAATCCGTGCAAATCCGTGGCCTAGGACTGTTAGCATCGCAACGTGGCGCTGATTGAAATCCGCAATCTGACAAAGATATTTCCCCACGGCGAATCACCGCTTGGAGGCAAGACGCGGGGCGGCGTTCGCGCCGTGGATGACGTTTCGCTCGACATCCATGCTGGGGAGACGCTTGGCCTCGTCGGCGAATCGGGTTCGGGCAAAAGCACGCTGGGACGACTCATCCTTCGCTTGATCGAGCCTACCTCGGGGGCGATCCTTCTTGACGGTCGCGATCTGCTCGCGGCCAGACGTGGCGAGATGCGGCGACTGCGCCGCGATCTCCAGATCATTTTTCAGGATCCTTTTGCCTCACTCGACCCCCGTTTTCGCGTGGAAGACATTGTGGCCGAGCCGCTGATCATTCACGGAGAGGCACGCTTATCGGCAGGTGGGATTCGCGCGCGTGTTGGCGAACTGCTGCGCGCGGTAGGCCTGGACGAATCAGCTCGGCTGCGCTACTCGCACGAATTTTCCGGAGGACAGCGGCAGCGCATCGGCATCGCACGCGCACTAGCGCTACGGCCGAAATTTATCGTCTGCGACGAACCGGTCTCGGCGCTCGACGTGAGTGTGGGCGCTCAAATCGTCAACCTTCTGGCGCAACTGCAGCGCGACTTCGGCCTGACGTATCTGTTCATCTCGCACTCGATGCCGGTGGTGCGCTATCTCTCGACGCGCATCGCAGTCATGTATCGCGGAAAAATTGTCGAGGTGGGCGGTACCGAACAAATCACCGGCCGCCCTACGCACGCTTATACGCGTAGCCTGCTGGAAGCCACGCCCGAGCTACTCGCGTAGTAGTGGACACCTCGTCTGCCGGGCGTGCTGTGCCATACTTTCCAAATGCCCCGCGCCGAGCCTGGCTCCTCCCGCGATCTGATTGAGATCATTCTCGGCTACGGCCTGATCCTTTTCGTGCTCTGGATGCCTGAGTTCCCGCAGCGCATTCTTTCTCCGGTCGCTCTAATTTTCACCCTTACGGTGGTACTGGCGCGACGACCGAGACTGAACGAACTCGGCCTGGGCCGCCGCGGCCTCGCGCCATCATTCTGGATTCTTCCCGCAGCCATCGTTCTCGCCATCGTGAGCATGCTGGTCGCGAAGGAACTTGGCACGCTGCACCCGCTCTACAAGGGCGACCTCAAGCACATCGGGGGTTATGTTCTGTGGACGCTCTACCAGCAGTTCCTGCTGAACGATTACTTCATGCCGCGGCTCACACGTCTGCTCGCAAGCGAGGGCGCGGCCGTAGGACTTTCAGCAGTGTTGTTCGCAGCCGCGCACCTGCCGAATCTTCCGCTCACCGCAGCGACGCTGGTTTGGGGCGCAATCTCCTGCGCGCTGTTTCGCCGCTATCACAACATCTACGCTCTCGGCCTCGCGCAAGGACTACTGGGATTGTGCTTTGCGATCTGCGTGCCCGATTCCCTGCACCATCACCTGCGCGTGGGGCTGGGATACTTACGATATCGCGCGACACAGTAGCTGCCGCTAGAACCACAGCGACCAAAGCCAGTCCACGCAGGTGTGGGTGATGGCCGACGCCGGCACGCGGCGATGCTCACGCCACGCGCGACCGTAGAAGATTCCGGCAATCGTCGCCAGCAAGACGTAGCGCCAATTGAAGTGCGCGGATCGTTTATTGAAATGCGACAGGCCGAATAGCACCGAGGCGAGCACCAGCGCGGTCCGGCGTCCAACGCGGCGTTCCAAGAAATTCTGCACCCATGCGCGAAAGAACAGTTCTTCCGGCACAGCCACGAAGACAAAAATTCCGGCCCAAGTCAGAGCCGCCTTCCCTGCTGCCGGCACGTTGGCATGAGGATGGATGAATCCCAGCGCAAGCCCCAGCCCGAGTACTGCCGGAGCGAAGAATGCGAGTTCGCGCAAGCCCGTCTTCCAATCCGTCCAGTGCAAGTGGAAATCAAATCCCGTGCCGCTCAGGCGCCGGATTCCGAGAAACGCATAGAGGCCTGCATCCACCAGCAGCAGATTGGCCAATCCGCGCAAGCCTTCGGGCCATGCGACGTCGAACCAGCGCAAATCCACAGCAAGGCCCAGGGTCAGCAAAATCAAGGCGTCGCGCCAGTTCCCACGTTGATAAGGATCAACCATCGCTGCCTGCGTCATCAGCGTCGCCATAGCCACCGGCAGCACAAGGTACAGCGCGAACCAGTCCCAGCGAAACGTGTGCTGCGACACCGCGATTATGACGTAAGGAACCACCAACACTGCGGGCGGAAGCACGCGCACAACCGACGAACACCTCCCTATCGCCCGCGCCATCCGGTCCGCGGCGAATCCGAAGGCCGCCGCCGGCGCAAGCTCCAGCACGAGCACGGCAATCGCGGTCGTAGTCGCGTTTTGCATCGAGGACATATTAACGGTAAACCGACCCCAATTCTCGAATACCGGCGGACTTGCCCTTGTTTCGTGCCAACGGTCCGGCTAGAATTCCACCGATCATTGCCAGGAGGTATTCATGGCCGCTGCTCCCGTCTTACCCGCTTCGCCCGCTCCCACGCCCGCACCCGCGCCGCTTTCTGAAGGCGCACGTATCATCGACACGTTCATCGCGCCGTCGAAAACGTTCACCGACCTGCGCCGCAACGCCAGCTGGTGGGGGCCGTTCCTGCTTATGGTGGTTGTTTCAACGATCTTTGTTTACAGTGCGGGGCAAAAGATCGGCTTCCGCAAGGTCATGGAAAATCAGATGCAGGCTCAGCCTAAGGCGCAGGCTCGTCTGGAGAAGCTGCCTGCGGACCAGCGCGAAGCGCAGATGGAAACCGGCGCGAAAGTTACGGCTATAATTTCTTACGTCTTCCCGCTCCTCACTCTTCTCATCTGGCTGATCATCGCGACGGCCTTGTTTGCGACGTTTAAATTTGCCGCCGGGGCAGACGTCTCGTTCAAAGTCTCACTGGCGATTGTGATATATGCCGCCTTACCGCTCATGCTGAAGACCATCTTAGCTTTGCTATCGGTGGTCGCTGGCATGAGTCCCGATTCGTTCTCGTTTCAGAATCCGGTCGCCACCAACCCCGGCTATTTCATGAATCCGTCGGATAACGTCTTCTTGTACAGCCTTGCGTCTGGCATCGATATCTTCATGATCTGGACGCTGGTCCTGACCGCGATCGGTTTCACTTGTGTCAGCAAGGTAAAGGCCGGCACCTCGTACGCGATAGTCTTCGGCTGGTGGGCAGTGTTCACGCTGGCAGGAGCTGCCTTAGCGAGCTTGTCGTAGAAATCAGGCGATCCTCAACTGTGGACACCGCTGTGAAATGTGTCACTGAAGCCGGCCTTGAAATAGAGCGCAACGGCTGGATTCAGCCGGCGATCGATTCGATGGCTTGCACCACTTCCGGCGGGAGTTCCAGTTCGAGGCTGGCAAGATCCTGCTTCATGTGCTCGCTGTTGCTAGTGCCGGTGAGTGGTAGCATCCCGACTGCGCGCGCGAAGCTGAAGACGATCTGCGCCGGAGTCGCGCCTAGATGGCCCGCGAGATCGATGAACTGCGGATGCTGAAGCACCTCTTGATTCGCCGTCAGCAGCGAAAATCCCTGATACTTAATGTTGCGTTCGCGGCAGAATGACCGTATCTCGCGGTCCCATCCCAGACGCGCAAAGCAGCGGTTCTGCACGAACGCCGGGAGCTCCGTACCCGCGCCCGCCATTTGCTCAAGGTGCCGCAACTGAATATTGCTTACACCGAGCAGTCGCGTGCGCCCGGCATCGCGCTCCTTCCGCATTGCCTCCCACACCTCCGCGTCGTGATCGGTCCAGTCGTACCCAGACGAAGGCCCGTGCAGCACGAAGCTATCCACGTGGTCGGTAGCGAGGTGTTCGAGCGAACTCGCCAACGACTGCGCAACCTGAACGGCGAGAGTAGCCGCCGGATCGTAGGGCAAGCGGTGGTCTTGTCCGCGCTGGTATGTGAACTTTGTCTGCAGAAACAAATCGTCACGCGTGACAATGCCCGCGCGATACGCAGCGGCCAGCCCCTCGCCGACTCCGACCTCGAAGTAATGCTTCCGCTGGTTGGCGGTATCAATGGCGCGAAAGCCCGAGCGGACCGCCAGTTCAGTCAGAGCCGCACTGCGCTCTTCCTTCCACGCAGTACCGTATAGAAATGTCGGGACCAGAGGCATCGCGTTCATTGTGACATGAGCGACTGCGATAGAAATGCAAGCTTCCTCTGTGGACGTCTGTGCCCTCTGTGGTTAAAGGTTTTTCCCGCGTTCATTCGCGCCGCGCGTAGCGCCTGAGTAGAATGGGGACGCAAGTAAATTCCCGGCCACGGGAGGACGTCATGAAACGCACGATCAGTCTTCTTCTGCTTCTTACAGCAACAGCAGTGCTCGCTCAGGAAAAGAATCCAGTCACCTCAGTCGCGAGAGAAATATTGCCTCGTCAGCAGAAAAACCTGGTGGCGGCGGCGGAAGAAATGCCCGCCAACAAGTTCGACTACAAGCCCACCGAGCAACAAATGCCCTTCGGCCATCTCATCCTGCACATCGTGGAATCGAACAACCACTTGTGCTCGAAGATCGGCGACGTGCCCGAGATCAAGGCGGCGCCCCTGAAAGAATCGGATGGAAAAGAAAAACTGGTAGCAGCGCTCAAGGCGAGCTTCGAGTTCTGCGCCACCGCGCTCGCCAAGGTCGACGACTCCAAGCTCGGGGACGAAGTTGAACTCTTCGGGGGACGCAAAGGCCCGCGCGCCTTCGCGCTCATCGCGCTCACCAACGACTGGGCCGATCACTACAGCTCTGCCGCGATATATTTGCGCCTGAATGGATTGCTGCCGCCCACGGCGCAGCCGAAGAAGTAGACATAACATTCGTCTTCGGAACTTCGTCCTGCTTTCCAAGACCCGGCGCCCCCTGTCGGTTTATGATCCAAGCCTCAGGAGGCTCCTCGTGAAACAGATCTTGCTAGTCGTTTGTCTTTCCATTTGCGCCATCGCTGTTGCGCAAGCCCAAACTTCAACTCCGGCGAAAGCCCCAGCAGCTCCCGCTGCGAGTCAAGGGCCAACAAAAGATCCCGTCGCCGCGTCGTTGCGCATAATCCTGCCGCGATCGCAAAACAATATTGAGGGCGCGATCGAAGCCATGCCCGCTGATAAGTTTTCTTACAAGCCTACGGCCGATCAAAATACGTTTGCGCACCTCGTGGTGCATATCATCGGCTCAAACAGACTTCTGTGCTCTAAGGCGGCGGACGTTCCCGCGCCCAAGGTGGACGAAGCCAAGGAGACTGATTCCAAGGATCAACTCCTAACCGCCGTGAAAGCGTCTTTCACCTTCTGCAATGATGCCTTGAGCAAAATGGACGACTCCAAGCTGGGCGAGAACCTTGACATCTTCGGAAACGGCCGACAACTTCCACGTGCGATCGCGGCACTGGCACTCGCCAGCGGCTGGGCCGATCACTATGCGGCCGCTGCGATGTATCTCCGGTTGAATGGAATCTTGCCTCCGTCCGCGCAACCGAAAAAGTAGCAGACGGCAATAGGCACGAAGGCAAGCAATCGGCATTTTTGATGTAAAGGCCCAGATGGCAGGGGAAACACCCCGAATTGGCTGAACGCTGACTGCTGAGTGCTGATTGCTACTGAATCTGCACGAGTTCGTTCTCAGACTTCGGGGGCTCCGCAGATGCTGGATTCTGCGGGGCTCGCCAGGAGTCGAAGATCGAAACCTGGTGTACGCACGACACGGTGCAGTGCGGCGCGCAGGATTTCTCGGTGAGATATTCGCGGCGCAGATCGTCCTTCGTGTATGTCGCGAGCGGAACTCCAGGATAGCCGCGCTGCTGCGAACAGTAGTGCACCAGTCCGTCTTCGCAGATGTAGAGATAGCGCGCCCCGGCTCGGCAGCGCCAGTCGTTCGTCAGGCCCTTCGCGATGTTGTCCTGAAAGGCGTTCACGCGGGTGAAGCTACTCTTCTCCATCGCCTGCATCTCGTGATAGATGCGGCGCTCTTCGTCGTCCAGCGGCTGCAACTGTCCGCTGCCGTCGTGGATGATGCCGATCGTCGAGGTGAATCCGAGTTCAATCGCGCGCTTGCCGATCGTGAGCGCATCCTGCGGATGCGCGATGCCTCCGCCGACCACCGAGTTGATATTGACGTGAAAGTCCGCATGCTCGGCGAGCAACTGCAGCTTCTTGTCGAGAACCTTCAGGCTCTTCTTCGAAACTTCGTCGGGATTCACGTTGTCGATCGAAATCTGCAGCCACTCGAGTCCGGCGCGGTTCAGGCGCTGAATGCGCTCCGCCACCAAGAGATAGCCGTTGGTGATGAGCCCAGCAATCATCCCGTTGGCGCGGATCCGGCGGATCACGTCGTCGAGTTCAGGATGCATCAGCGGCTCGCCGCCAGAAATTGTCACGACTGCGGTACCCAGGGCACCCAACTTGTCGATGCGCCGGTACATCTCTTCGACCGGCACCGGCTTCGAGAAATCATCGAACTCGTTGCAGTAGGTGCAGGCCAGGTTGCAGCGCCTCATTGGGATGATATGCGCCAGCAGCGGATGGTCGGTCGAAGCCAGCGCGTGCGCGGCCATGCTGGCTCCGCGCAAGTTGCGGTGCAGGGCTTTGGCGCGACGGCGCAGGGTTGTAAGAACAGATGCCATGAGGGTTTGAGTTACTTCTATTACAACACAGCCCTACGCCGTATGCATGGGCTGCATCAGTGTTTGGGGAATTCCGCGGGTTGAATGGCAGCCTGCGCCGTCATTCGGCTTCGCTATCTTGCCGCTCGATGGCGCACGACCGCTGCTGCAAGTTCTACGATTGCTAGGTCGCCGTCTTAACCGTGGCCGCGTTTTCATTCAAGCTTTTTCGCACGAGAAGCGAGACGGTCAGCCCGATGCAGAACAGGAGTGCCAGCACACCGTTGATGCGGGACACCAGTGCCACCGGCCGGGTCGAATGAGGTATCCCCGAGAGCGGCAGCACGATCCAGTTCATGCATAAGTAAACCAATCCGCCGTAGAGCAGGCCGCTCACGACCGGTCTTCGAACCAGAATTTCGAGCTTGCGGGCTGCGAGATAAAAGATCGCAGTCCAAATCAGCGCAATCAGAAAATGCAAGAACACGCCGAGCACAACTGATGCCGTACCATCTTGGAAGGACTTCATCCCGATTAACCCGCTGGCGATGAACTGAAACACCCCTTTCGGCGTCCCTCCACGAAAGTAGGTGAAGATGAGAGCGTCGCTGATGTCCAGCGTTCCCGCGATCAAGCCGATCCTCAGAATCACCAGAAACGGATTCGAACGCACGGAATTTAGTGGTGGATTCAAGTTATTTTCATTTTTCATCTCTTTGCTCCGAGTTAATCTGCTTGCCGCTCCTCGGTTAGACGCGGCAATCACGACAGCGTTTCAGTCTCGGATTAGTTCATGCCCTGCCTGGCCAAGCAGGTCTACGACGCCTCCCATGCGCTTCTCCGGAATCAACACATAGTCGGTGTCATAAGTCGAAATTGCGAAGATGGGGACGCCGTTCGTGGAGAGCGGCTCGATGAATGCGAGCAGAACTCCCGTCAGCGAGAACGGGAACGGGCCTTCGAGCTTGAGGCAGTTCCAGCGTTCTGGAGAGTGAATCTCGGGAGGAAGATTGTCAGCCGGACACACCACGGAGAGTTCATCGGCAGTGCGAGTTATCGAAGTGAAGTCGCCCTTCGTTGCCCAGTCGGGGATCGACTCCTCGCAAGCGAGTCGCACAACCGCGTAGAGCCCCGGGAGTTGGCGGAATTTGAGCGCGTGGCGTTGTCCCACCGGTTTAGCCTTCCACTGCTTTGCGCAGCGCCGCTCGTGCCAGGATGCGCGTCGAGTCCAGCATTGGCAGCGGAGAAGACTCCGGCGTCATGAGCAGCGGAATCTCGGTACACGCCAGCGCCACGGCATCGCACCCTTCGTCTTTCAGCCCGCGAATCACTTCGGTGAAATAGGCCTGCGTGCGCGGCAGGAAAACTCCACCCACCAGCTCATCGAAGATGATGCGATGTATCCGCTCGCGCTGCTCCGTTCCCGGAACACGATGCTCGATTCCGGCCGCCTTAAGAGTGTCGCGATATACGGGGCCATCCATCAGAGAGCGTGTTCCGAGCACGCCGAGGCGTTTGTAATTGTGACGCTTGGCTTCCTGCGCGACCTCGACCGCAATGTGCAGCCACGGACGCGGCGAGCGGTGCTCAACCAGATCAAACGCTTGATGCACCGTGTTGACGGGCGCGATCAGAAAGTCGGCGCCGGCTTTCGCCAGCTTCTCCGCGGAAGAAAGCATCAGTTCTGCCACTCCCGCCCAGTCGCCGGCGTCGATGCAGTTCTTGTACTGCACGAACGGATGCCCGTGCATCGACACTTCGGGATGATTGTAAGGGCCGAGCAACTCCGCACCCTCAACGCAGATCGTGCGGTAGCACAACGCCGCCCCCTCCGCACTCGAAGCGACGATGCCGATGTGTAGAGGCACAGTTGCGAATCCCCAATCGCCAGTTGGTCTTAGGTGTTAGGCGTTAGGGTCCCTAAGACCCAAGACCTACGACCTAAGACCTTCTTTTCAGCTTTTGATTGTAGCTGGAGCCGTCGCGTACGGGCTGGAATCGCGATAACGTTTTTCGAACTCTTCGCGGGTACAGATGGATTTAAGATCCACAACTCTGTCGATGGCGAGAATTCCATCGAGATGATCGATCTCATGTTGCAGCAACTCGGAAAGACTTCGATCATCTCCAGCCTCGAACTCAAGAGTCTCGCCATCGAGATTCTGATAGCGCACCGTGACCTGCCGGCGGCGTTCGACCTGCATGAAGATCGAAAGGAAACTCAGGCACGCATCCCAGACAACAATTTTCTCGTCACCGTATTCCGTGATCTCGGGATTGATGAGCGGCCACGGCTCCACGCCCGGCAGCTTCAGAAAAATGACGCGGTGCAGTTCACCCAGTTGCGGGGCCGCAATGCCGCGTCCGTAGCCCGTCGTCGCTCGCCAGTGCGCGAGCGTATCGGCCATGTCCCGAACCAGATCGTGGATCTCCTGCGCCGCCGGATCCGCCACCGGCGCAGCCTTCTGCCGCAGCAGCGGATCGCCGAGTTGAAGAACGGAGCGGATAGGCATGGGCACAACCGGGCGTCGGGCGTCGGAGCTTAGACCTCGGCCCTGCGGCGTCGGGTGATTTTACAACATCTGTCCAGAGATGGCGGGCGGACTGCGCTTTGCTGACCGTCGAGGTGTCTGCCGTACATGTTGCTCTATCGAGCGGCCGCAGCGTCGAACAGGCTCAACAGCTCGAGCTTCTTTTCTGCGGGCAAGAACGACGCTTCAAACGAATTTCTCGCCAGTTCGCGGAGATGTTCGTCCGTAAATCCGAACGTCTCCTGTGCCAACTGGTACTCGCGAGAAAGCGTCGTACCAAACAGCGCCGGATCATCCGTGTTAAGCGTGATCATCACGCCCTGATCGAAATAATTTTTCGTGGGATGCTCCGCGACCACCTTGCACACTCCGGTGCGCAGGTTGCTGGTGATGCAGAGCTCCACCGGAATTTGGCGCTGCGCGAGTTCTTCGATCAGGTCCGGATCCTGCGCCGCAGTAAGGCCGTGACCAATACGCTCGGCGTGCAGATTGAGCGCCCCCCAAATCGATTCCGGCGGCCCGGTCTCCCCTGCATGTGCGGTCAGGCGCAACCCGTTGTCTTCCGCGTATCCGAACACGCTGCGAAAAAGCTCGGGCGGAGCTTTCTGTTCGTCGCCGCCAATGCCCACGCCAACGACGTGGCGATCCAGGTAGCGCACCGCCAGCTCGAAAACTTTTTGCGCTTCTTCCACTCCGAAATGGCGGGTCGCATCGAAAATCCACAATAGCGAGACGCCGAAGTCGCGCGCGCCACGGGCGCGTCCCCGCTCGAGCCCCTCGAAAATCGCCGCAAAATCCTGCTTGCGAAACAAGCAGACTCCGACCGCAACATACACTTCAGCGTGCAGAATGTTTTCTTCCTTCAGCCGCTGCATGAGCCGGTACGTAATAAAGTCGTAGTCGTCGGGTCCGCGCAAGTGCGCACTCACTTCCTTGAAGGCCATCAGGAAGCTGGCGAAATCGGTGTAGCGATAGAGAGCCTCAACTTCCGCCAGGGTTGCACGATCACCGTGACGCTCGCGCAGTTCGACCAGCGTAGCGGGATCGACTGCGCCCTCCAGGTGGAGGTGCAGTTCCGCTTTAGGCAGTTGACGAATGAATGCATTGGGCTGGCGTTCTACAGCAGCGGTCATAAATGTGATTGTAGATTCTTGGGCGAGGATTTGCGAGAGAGCGAGGGCTAACTCACTCCCGTGATTTTTCCATTACAATCCGGGGTTCTCATATTTGGTGAGGGAAAGAGCATGAACACAAGAATCGTCTGCAGGTCTCTGATCCTATGGGCAGCGCTGGCGGTGCCGTTGGTTGTGTTTGGGAAATCGTCGGCACCACAGGTGAAAACTGAATCAGGCATGGTCGAGGGCAAGAAAGATGGAGCCGTCCATGCATTTCTCGGAATCCCGTACGCCGCGCCACCGGTGGGTGATCTGCGCTGGAAGCCGCCTGCTCCCGCCGGAAAGTGGACCGGAGTGCGCAAGGCCACGGAGTTTGGTTCTCACTGCTTACAGGGAAACGTGTTCGGCGACATGGTGTTTCACGATGCCGGGGGCAGCGAAGATTGCTTGTCACTGAACGTGTGGGTTCCCGCGAAGGCGTCGAGCGAGAAGATGCCCGTCATGGTCTGGATTTATGGCGGAGGATTCGTAGCGGGCACCACTTCCGAGGGCCGGCAGAATGGCGCCCATCTGGCGCAGCAGGGCGTGATCGTGGTCTCCATGAATTATCGGCTGGGTATCTTTGGCTTCTTCGTGCATCCGGAACTGGCGAAAGAATCGGGGCAAAATTCGGCGGGCAACTACGGATTGCTCGACCAACTGGCTGCGCTCAAATGGGTGCATGACAACATTGCGGCGTTCGGCGGAGATCCTTCGAACGTGACGATTTTCGGTGAAAGCGCGGGATCATTTTCGGTGAGTGCCCAGATGGCTTCTCCCTTGGCGAAGGGCCTGTTTCAGAAGGCAATCGGGGAAAGCGGGGCGGCATTCTTCAGCGGAGGTCTTTCGTTCGAACCGCGATCCGTGAGAGAAGAAAGGGACGTAAAGAATGTCACCGCGAAACTGGGCGTGAGCACTCTCGCCGAGTTGCGGGCCGTTCCGGCCGCGAAGCTGCTTGAGGTATTTGGAAAGCCCGGACCCGATGCTTTTGACTTTGGTCCGGATGTGGATGGCCATTTCCTGCCGGAACCGGTACCGGCTATTTTTGCAGCAGGAAAACAGAGCGACGTGCCCTTGCTCGCAGGCTGGAATCACGATGAAGGCAGCTACGAAGTGGCTTACAATCCGCAAAAGCCGACGGCTGAAACCATGAAGGCGAACGCTCAGAAAGATTTTGGCGACAAGGCGCCCGAGTTTCTACGGCTTTATCCCACTGATACCCATGCCCACGTTCTCCGTTCTGCGATGGACTATGCCGGAGATCGATTTATTGCGTTTTCAACCTGGGCGTGGATGGAGTCGCAGGCCAAGACGGGTAAACAGCCGATCTATCGTTACCGCTTCGACCTGGCGCCTCCCCCGGATCCGAAGGGACCGCAGTTGGGCGCGTTCCACTCGGCGGAGATTGAGTATGTGTTCGGACAGTTGGACTCCAAAGCCGGCATCCAGTGGAGAGCAGACGACCGTCGACTGAGCGAATTGATGCAGAAATATTGGGCGAACTTTGCGCGCAGCGGCGATCCGAATGGCGCGGGGTTGCCGAAGTGGCCGGTGTACTCGGCCAGTGAGGGATGGCCCGTGATGTTCCTGGATGCGAAATCTGAGGCGCACAAGGATGATCTGCGGGAGCGGTATCTGTTCGTGGCGGGGGCTTGGGAGAAGTAGGGCAATTACAAAGGCCAATTCGCGAAATGCGAATCGGCCTTCTTCGTTCAAGATGACTGTGCTTTGACGGTTACTGCTTCGCCTTCGCGAACTCGCTGCGGTGCCGGCTGTAGAAGATGTAGATCAGCAATCCGAGACCAAGCCAGATCACGAAGCGCAGCCAGGTAATTAGCGTCAGCCCAAACATCAGTCCACCGCAGAAGAGCACAGACAGCAGCGGGAACCACGGCACGAAGGGCACGCGGAAAGCGCGCTTTCGATCGGGCTGATTGCGCCGCAGCAAGATCACTCCCAACGAAACCAGCACGAAGGCAAAGAGCGTTCCAATGTTTGCCAGGTCAGCGGCGTCGCCGATATCCACGAGACCTGCGGGAATGCCAACGGCAAAGCACGCGATCCAGGTGGACCAGTGCGGCGTCTTATATTTTGGGTGCACCGCGGAGAACAGCTTGGGCAACAAGCCGTCGCGCGACATGGCGTACCAGATGCGAGCCTGCCCGTACTGAAACACCAGCAACGAGGAAATCATTCCCGTCAGCGCGCCAATCACGATCACCGACCGGAAGAAGGGATGCACGCCCAGATATTTCATCGCGTAGGCGACGGGCGCTTCGGCGGCTGCGCCAGAAACGAAGGTGGTGTACTTCATCATGCCCAGCAGCACGATGGCGACGCCGACGTACAGCAGCGTGCAGATAATCAGTGACATGATGATGCCGAAGGGCAAGTCTTTTTGCGGGTTGCGCGACTCCTCCGCGGCGGTCGAGACTGAATCGAATCCGATGTAGGTGAAGAAAACGATGGCCCCGCCAGTCACGATTCCGCCGAAACCCGAGGGGGCAAAGGGTGTCCAGTTTGCCGGCTTCACTAGCATTCCGCCGACGACCAAAAAAGTGAGGATTGCACCAAGCTTGACCGCGACCATGATGTTGTTGGTCCCGGCCGATTCCTTGATGCCGCGCACCAGAAGAAGTGTCAGCAAGAACACAATCAGGAATCCCGGCATATTGAAATACGCGCCTGTCCACTGGCCTGAGGCCCACACAGGGCTCGCCCATTTGTCGGGCAACATGATGCCGAACGCGGCAAATTGCGCCTTGGTATAGCCGGCAAAGCCCACTGCCACGGCGACGTTGCTGACCACGTATTCAAGAATCAGGTCCCAGCCAATGATCCAGGCGAAGATTTCTCCAAGCGTCGCATACGAGTAGGTGTAGGCGCTGCCGGCGATGGGAATCATCGACGCCAGTTCCGCATAGCACAACCCCGCGAAACTGCACGCAATCGCCACCAGGAAAAACGAGATCGCAATGGACGGCCCAGCCGGAGGCCGGCCATGCATCAGCGCTCCCGCAACGTGACCGGTGCGCAGGAAATTTACGATCACGTCAAGAGCCTGCGCATGCAGGATGGACGGCGCCTGGAAATACTCTCCAGCAGCAGCCGTGCCGGTCAGTACAAAAATACCTGAGCCGATGATGGCGCCGATGCCCAGAGCCGTCAGAGACCACGGACCGAGCGTCTTCTGCAGGCGCTGGCCCGGAGACTCCGATTCGGTGATCAGCTTGTCGATGGACTTGCAGCAGAAAAGCTGGTTGTCAGAAGTACGGATGACTTCTGTGGATTGCGATGGTGGCTCGGTCGTGGCTGGTTGTGCCAATGGGTAGATTTCTCCTGAACCAAGTAGCCGTCAGCAATCAGCACTCAGCCTTCAGCTTGAAACATCCCACCTACCTAAGAGACGCTCAAAGGGCTGAATGCCGAGTGCTGAGTGCCAAGTGCCTTCTTACCGCTTCGCCTGGCCGCGGGCCAACTTCTTGACCTTGGGCTTCTTCGACCCGCGAGGATATTCGCGGGGCTTCAGCGGCTTTTCCGCTTTGCGTTTCTTGCGCGCGGTGCGTTTGGCTTTCTTGCGTTCGTCTTTGGTGAGCTTGCTTGTGTTTGCCATGAATCCTTTTCTAATTGTGTAATTTAGTAATTGAGTAATTTAGTAATTGAAAATCCGCGAGGATGGGACCCCTGAATAATTTCCCAATTACTCAATTTCTCAATTGCCCAATCGCTTCAGGCCCGCTCCAACTGGGCGTACTTCTCCACTAGCTTCTTCAATCCGAAGCGAGGAAATTGTACCGTAATCTTGGCTTCTTCGCCTTCCCCTTCACGCTGGTAGACCGTGCCTTCGCCGTATTTCGGGTGGCGCACCTTCTGGCCGGGACGGAATCCGCGCTTGCCTGTGGGCTCCTCCACCGGCGTTTTCGTGACAGTGAACTTCTTGCCGCGGCTGGCGAAGAACTCGGCGATATTATCGATCGAGTTGTAGGCGCGAGCCGCCACCGTCGGCTTCGTGGGGCGGGCGTTGCCGCGACTGCTATCTCCGGAGTGCCAGGACGAACTCTGATCTTCGTCTTCGTAGGAGTAGTGGGTGCTCTCGGCTTCGTGAGCTGGGCTTCGCCCCGGTGACCTGCCGTACGTACCGGCACCCACGCGAGCCCTGCTCGTTCCCAACTCTTCGATCAGTCCCGCCGGAACTTCCTCCAAGAAGCGCGAAGGGACGCTAGCCTCCGGCAGATCGGTGCCATAGCGGCGGCGGTAGACGGCGCGAGTCAGCACGAGCTGATCCATCGCACGGGTCATGCCGACATAGCAAAGGCGGCGCTCTTCTTCGATGTCGTCGGGGACGAGCATGGTGCGGGAGTGCGGGAAGAGTCCCTCTTCAAGGCCGCTGAGGAAGACCAGTGGAAACTCCAGTCCCTTGGCGGCGTGCAGGCTCATCAGCGTGATCTGCGCGCGCTCATCGTAGTCGTCAGTGTCGGCGACGAGGGCCGCGTGGTCGAGGAATTCGTCAAGAGTTTCGGCGCGGTCGCGCGAATCCATGGCGGCGTTCACCAGTTCGCGCAGGTTCTCGATGCGGGAGAAGGCTTCGGGCGTGTCTTCCTCTTCGAGCAACTTGATGTAGCCGGTGCGATCGATCAGGAATTTTAGCAGGTCGGCCGTGCTGACCGTGGGGGTCGGGAATGAAGGGGCGACCTCGCCAATCTGCGGCTCGGGCGGTGCGCCCGCTGCGGTTTCGGCAGTGCCTGCCGGTTCGCCGGGCGTGATTGAGGCCTCGTCGTGAGCGGCGAAGTCGAACGAGAAGTTCCCGAATTCGGTGGGATCGAAGGCGGTAGCGTCACCATCGGCGGAGTCAGTGCCGTCCCTTGCGGGACTCTCAGTCTCTTCGCCACCTTCCCAGGACTTACGTCCTGGGCTAGTGAATTCCGTCCCTTCGGGACTGGCGGATTGTTCGGCACTTCGGTCTGCTTCTTCAGCAAAATTGCCGGCGCGCATCGCTCGAGCATCTTCGATCAACTGCTGAAAGCTTTTCATCGACGCCAGAGCGCGCTGCGGCAGCAATTGCCGCTTGATCGCTTCCCTGATCGCACCCCAGAGCGACAGGCCCGTTTCCAAGGCGAGCTGCTCCAGCGTGTCGATCGTTCCCTTCCCGATGCCGCGGGTCGGTGTGTTGATTACGCGCAAGAGAGAGATCGAGTCGTCTGGATTATGAATGACCTTGAGGTACGAGATCATGTCTTTGATCTCGGAGCGCTCGTAGAAAGAAAATCCGCCGACGACTTTGTATTTCAGGCCATAGCGCCGCATGGCTTCTTCGAACAAGCGTGACTGCGAGTTGGTGCGATAGAGCACGGCAGCGCGCGGAGTCTCGCCGTGTTCAGTCGCCTGCCTCAGGTATTTCGCCACATGATCGGCGGCGAAGAGCGCCTCGTTCTCGCCGTCCGGAGCCTCGTAGTAGCCAATCTTGGTGCCGCCCTGGCGCGCCGTCCACAGGTTCTTGCCTTTCCGGCGAACGTTATTCGCTACCACTGCCGACGCGCCCTGCAGAATATTCTGCGTCGAGCGGTAGTTCTGCTCGAGCCGGATGATCTTTGCCTCGGGAAAGTCTTTCTCGAACTCCAGAATGTTGCGGATGTCGGCGCCGCGCCAGGAATAAATCGACTGGTCTTCATCGCCGACGGCGCAGACGTTGTGACGCTCTCCGGCGAGCATGCGCATGAGTTCGTACTGCGGGCGGTTCGTGTCCTGATACTCGTCGATGAGCAGGTACTGGAAGCGGCGGTTGTAATAATCGCGCACGGCCGCAACCGACTTCAGCAGGCGCACCGCTTCGAGCAGCAGGTCGTCGAAGTCGAAGGCATTGGCCTTGCGCAGTTCCTTGCGATATTCCTCGTAGAGGTGCGCGATTTTTTCGGTCTTGGGATCGGCTGATTGCAGGTACAGTTCCTGCGGATCGAGCATGTGGTTCTTCGCCCACGAGATGCGCGACAGAACGGTGCGTGGCGTGAGTTGCTTGTCGTCGAGGCCGAGGCGCTTCATCACGCCCTTGACCACGGCCTGCATGTCGTTCTCGTCGTAGATGACGAAGTTCTTGGTGTGTCCGATCGCCGGCTGTCCGGGAACGGTTGACGGGATGCGCAGGGCCTCAATGTCGCGTCGCAGCACACGCACGCAGAACGAATGGAAGGTCGAGATGACCGGCTTCGCGATGCTGAGTCCGCCGACCAACTTTTCGACGCGCTCGCCCATCTCGGCGGCGGCCTTGTTGGTGAAGGTCATCGCCAGAATGGATTCGGGCATGACTCCCTTGTGCTCGATCAAATAGGCGATGCGGTAGGTGATGACCCGCGTCTTGCCGCTGCCCGCCCCGGCGAGGATCAGCACCGGGCCCTCGGTGGTTTCGACGGCCTCGCGCTGCTGCGGATTCAGTTGATCGAGAAAAGACAATGCGGAAGTGGCTCCAGACGTATCTGTTAATTTTACAGGGGAATCGCGACGCACGAGATTCAGGATTTCAGATTGTTGATTTCAGATTGCAGATTTGGAACGGGCTATCCTGCGGCGCGCGCTGACTTGCATTCTTCACAGGGGCAGACTTCGCGGAGGAACTTCCAGGAGTAGATGCCAAGGTCGTGGTTATCATTCCAATTGAACTTGATGGCGTATTTTCCGACGGCTTCGGCGGAGAGCGGCTTCGCGTGGGGCTTGAACATCACCAGAGCGCCGGGAGCGGAGACCGCGGGGTCGCCGGGACGGCGTCCGGACTTGCCGCGCTCGTCTTCACACATGGCGCAGGGGCAGGCGTCGCGCAGGTATGCGAAGTTGTAGTGCGACGCGTGGCCGTCGTTCCACTCGATGTCGACGCCTGTGCCGGTCGTGAGGTTCACCTTGACCGACTTGGGATCAGTGGCGGCGGTAGGGGCTTGGAGCGGGGACTGCATGGATCAAGTATCGCACGGAGCTGCTTCAAGGTTCAGGTGCTTCGGCTTGCGCGCAAGGCCGGATGAGATTGAGATCCCTTTCTACGCCTGAAGAACGGCTCCGCTCGGGATGACAACGCTTGATTTATTGGGCGTCAGCAAGCGTCTGGGATTGCCGAAAATGGGGAAGTTCCTGTAAAATCAATCTTTCATCCGGCAAGCGTCGCCCTACAAGATCTGAATCATTCGGGAGTGGTCCATGGCACAACAATGTGAAATCTGCGGCAAGAAGCCGCAAGCGGGAAACCGCATCAGCCACGCGCACAACGTCACCAAGCGGCGCTGGAACATCAACTTGCGTCCGGTGCACGCCAAGGTCGCGGGACAGGGCAAGCGCATCCGCGTCTGCACCTCCTGCCTGCGCAGCGGCAAAGTCGTCAAGGCGTAACCCCTTCCACCACAGAGGACACAGGGTTCCACAGGGTAATTCTTAATTCCCTTTGGGTTCGTCTGGCTTCGACTCGGCCGGCTGTGGTTCGGTCGGCTGCGGGGTCACCTCTAACAACTGCACATCGAAGATCAGCGTGGAGTTGGGCGGGATGATCGTCTTGAATCCCTTGTCTCCGTAGGCCAGCTCGGGCGGGAGGCGCAGTTGGCGCTTGCCGCCGACTTTCATTCCTGTCACGCCTTCGTCCCATCCTTTGATCACTTCACCTTTGCCCAGCGTGAAGGAATAGGGCTGGTGCGCGTCTACCGAGCTGTCGAACTTCTTGCCGGTGGTGAACCATCCGGTGTAGTGGACCTTGACCTTGTCGCCAGCTTTGGCCAACGGCCCGAGGCCGAGTTTGATGTCCCAATACTGCAGGCCGGAGTCGGTCTTGACTCCGCCGCCGGTCACCTTGGTAGGCGCGGTCGTGTTGGGGACGACTTGGACACGTTTGTGGGCGATCTGTGCCTGGAGCGCGAACGCCGTCAGGACGAACATCGTCAGGACGAACGCGGTGAGGACGGCATGCGAATCGCGGCGCAGAAATTTTGGGTGTCTCATCTGTAAAATCCTGGATTCATTGGACTTATCAAAATCCGGCTGGACCTTAGGTTCGCAAAATATTGATTCTAAGGATTTTACACGTAAAATCTTAAGGAATAAGGAGTTAGGAGCAGGGGCGAAGCGCAAGTATCTACGCGCAAGTTTTTGTAAAATATTGAATTTGTTAGACTTATAAAAAGCCAGCCCGATTTTGCACTCGCAAAATCTTGATTCTAAAGATGTTACTTGTAAAATATTGCGGAATAAGGAGTTAGCGGTGGGCGACTGAGCTGTTGCTTTGGAAGCGGAATCGAGTTGTTTCCGGGAGCTCATTCCAGCGCCTAGATCTATTGTAACAACCTGCGAGGGGAAAGCTGCCGAGAGCGGCAAGGCTCTATTCACTTTGGGCGGAAGGGGTTAGGAGCCGCGAAATATTTTGGGCTTGACAGGCGCGGCTGGGCAAGATTCTTCCCGTTTTGGGAGGTACAAGCGGCCGAGCTTCGCTCGACCGGACAGCCGAGGGCGGCTGTCGCCACATAGGTTATGCCAGGGCGATTACATCAATTTCGACCAGCACGTCTTTGGGCAGGCGCGCGACCTCGACGGTGGAGCGGGCTGGCGGGGCGGTGCTGAAGTACTTGCCGTAGACCTCGTTCATGGCGGCGAAGTCGCTCATGTTCTTGAGGAAGACGGTGCAGCGGACGACCTTGCCTAGGCCGCTGCCGGCGGCTTCCAGAATCTCCGAGAGATTGCGCAGGACGCGGTCGGTCTGCGCGGCTACGTCCCCGGTAATCACTTGCTGGGTGGCGGGATCGATGGCGATCTGTCCCGAGGTAAAGATGAGTCCGTTGGCTTTGACGGCCTGCGAGTACGGGCCGATGGCTTGTGGGGCGTCTTTAGTGGAAATGATTTCGCGCATAGGGGCGGCTGTTGGCTATCAGCTTCTAGCTTCTAGCGTCTAGCTCGTAGAAAGACTACACCACTGGCACGCTCGGAAAGAACTGAGAATAGACTGGGCGTTCGCCAATCTAGATTCTTCGAAAACTGCGTGCGCTCTGTCCCTGGTTTCGTCCGTGGGCGGAGACTGCTTCCGGGGAGTTTCATCTCTCACCCCCCACCCTTCCGCCGAGGTTCACCTTGCCGCCTTTTTGGAATTTGGCGATTTGCCGCAGTCGGCGAAAGAGTGAAAGCATGATTTTAAGCGATTTGTACGAGGTACCAGTCCGTTCGTTTAGCCGCCTTAAATCTACGTCTAAGATCCCGGCCATCTCCTCAGCGTGACCGTCAACGACTCTCTGCTCGAGGGGCGTTAGTCTTTGTATTTGGTTTTCTGTCTTGATCCGTAACAGCTTGCGTTTCTGCATATCACGGTGAATAGCAGAATATGTTCGGTTCACATCTTTGGCAGCGTTGCACAGTGTATGGACAACTTTCTCGATTATCACAGCTATGCTCACTACAAGGCCGCCTAACTCGATGAGGCCAGGGGACGCATATTTGATACGGTTTATCCGTGGCCTTCTCCGTTTTGGCACGGCCCATTTCAATTGATTGTAGAAGTCGACGGCGCTGTAACCGCCCTGCCATGGAAAGCCCTCGAAGGCCCAGAGAACGCGATCATCCTCAGGCTCTGAAGCTTCGGGCGATAGTACCAGGTAGGCGAAATAGCACTGCTCGTATGCACGTGGAAACTCATACAGATCCTCGAGTGTCCACCTTCCCCCAATTGGGATTAGATAATTGTCCTTTTCCATAATGCTGTCTCGATTAGCAAGTCGTGATCTCGCAGCATTGTACAGCCATGGCCGTGGAAAAACCGGAAGGTTCCGCCCGTCTCCGATCTTAGGGCCCCACGTAAGTTCCACCTCGTTGGCACATTCGTGCCGGATGAAACCATTTCATATACTTGTTACTATCTGTGCTAGGTTATTTCCCTGATTCAAAGGAATAACTCACCACATGGATGAACAAACTCAACTCCTCCGTGAGATGCGGGATCTTCTTCGCGTTATTGCAGAACCTCAATTGGCGGCCCGTGACAAGAGACTTAGGAGCGCACTTCTCGAAATAGTTGGCGATAGCAAACGCCGCGCCAAGGCCGTTTTGCTTATGGATGGTTCTAAGAGTCAGGCAGAGCTCTATAAGGAATCCGGAATGGATCAGGGCGGACTGAGTAGATTGGTGAAAGCGCTAAGAGCAAAAGAGTTAATCAAGACTGACGAGAAGCGTCCGGAACTCGCCCTTTCGGTTCCACCAAATTTCTTCGAAAACGCGGAGAATCAAGATGAGTGACTCCGACCAATTGCTGTCTGCTATCCAGGAAATTCGTGATCTAGTTCGGCTGATGGCCGAGCCCGCCATCGCTGCACGTGACCGGAAGCTACGTGCAGAGCTTCGTCGAATCGTCGGGAGGAGCGATCGCGTGGCAAAATCCGTCTTGCGGATGGATGGTACCCATACCCAGCGGGACATTCACAAAGAGGTCGGAATCAACGAAGGCCAACTGAGCACCGTCGTGAAGCAACTCAAAGATAGCCAACTTCTCGCATCGGATGGGAAACAACCGAAATTGGCCATCTCAATTCCCGCTACTTTCTTTGAGGAGCAGGAAACTGATGAGTGACGAAAAGGCGCTTGCGTTGCTCAGAGACATTCGGAACTGGATTCGCGCGGCTTCATACCAATCTGTCAAAGCTCTGCTCGAAAAGGCGCTACCAGACCCCAAATCGCGTGATGCATATCAAATGCTGGATGGTACCGCCTCGATGGAGCAGGTACGAATTGCGTGCAAGATGAGTCCTAATGGCCTCGTGGCGCTGGCACAGAAATGCGAGGCAATGGGATTGATGGAAACAAACCAAGACAAGAAGCGCATTAGACTATTCGACTTGACGGACTTCGATATGATCAGCAGCAATGGCAAATCCGCCAAGGCAAAAGAATGAGAAAAGACAGCGTTGAGGTTTCGTCTGATCAGCTAAAAGCGGAATTGATTGCCATCAAGGAACGACTGGGGGCACTGGAGACTATAGCCAGTATTTCCAACCGGCAAGTTGTGGAAGTGTACGTTCGCGAGCACCTTAAGACCGACAAGGGCAAACAAATCATGAAGGAGTGCGAAGAGCCGCGCACGCGCGAGTATCTGGTGAAGAGGTTCGGCTTTAACAATGCTCCCGCCTTGGATTACCACCTAAACCCGCTACGCGAGGCCGACCTGCTTCGCCAGCGTTTCGATAATGATGGCAAAACTCAAACTTTTGAACAGAGCAACCTATTCAAAAGGCTTCCGAAGTCAACCGTGAAGAAGATTCTCAACGATGGCCAAAGCGAAAAAAAGCAAAAAGCCGCGCTACCGGGAAAAGCTCCCGCTAAAAACTAAGACGCTCGTCTTGACGGAAGCCGGATACCGATGTGCCGTGCCAACATGCCGCAATATTCTCACGCTAGATATACACCACATTTGGGAAGTCGAGTACGGCGGCGGCGATGACCCCGCGAACTTGGTCGCCCTGTGCCCCATGTGCCACGCGATGTATCATCGCGGCACTATCCAGCCGGAATCAGTTTATCTGTACAAAGCGATGCTAGTCGCCATTAGCCGCGCGTTTGATCTTGAAGCCATAGATCGACTTCTATTCTTGCGGGAGTGCAAAAAAGATTTCCTCGTCGTCTCTGGCGATGGCCTCTTGCACTTCGCGAGAATCATCGCCGCAGGCATGGCTTCTAGGGAGCGAAAGGCAAACAACAACTGGCAACTCGTAACCTACGCCGTCAATATCAGTCCAAAAGGGAAACAACTGATAGATGCTTGGCGCTCGGGTGATCGAACGAGAGTGTCGAAAGCCCTCGGCGGCCCAATTCCTGGGCCGGACTCATCGGGCGGTTTGCCGTCGCCAAAAGCCAGGAAGAAGAAGTAAGTTCCGAAGTTGGGGGCTGGCCCAACCTTTCCGGTCAGGATCTTGAATGTGGTTGCCCCACCCTTCCCACGTTCTGTGTGGGAGGGTGGGCTACCACGAAAGTCGTCGGCACACCGATCCCTTCTTGCTTGAAAACGTTTGAGCTCAGGATTCATGGGCTGTAGTCCCACCCTGTCTCCGCGAAGTGCGCGGAGACCAGGGTGGGGCAACCGCTGTGTTCACTCGTCACAGATGTCATTCGTCATGACGTTGTGTTCCTGCTGGAACATCTGTCCTCGGTTTCGCATGAGAATTTCTTGGCTGACGCGCGGCGTTCGTTGAGATGGAGATCCTTCGCTCCGCCTGAAGAACGGCTGCACTCAGGATGACGTCGGGGTTTTCGGGTGCCTCTAGATTTTTTTGGGGGCTGGCCCATCCTTTTCGAATCAAGACTCCTCACTAGGTTGCCCCACCCTTCCCGCGCTTTTTGCGGGAGGGTGGGCCCTGGCCAGGAGCACGACACCGATCTGTTCCCGCCTCCGCGCGGTCCATTGCGATTCGATCTCGACAATCCCTTCCGTCCCTGTCGCATAGTGAACAAAACTACTCCATTTCCAGTCCTCGGGCCTTTTCACCAGTTCTCGCTTGACCGGATTGCGATGGATGTACCGCAGTTTCTCGATGAGTTTCGCCTCGCTCCATACGGGAAAATCATAATAGCGGACCTGCCAAAAGCGCGGGAGATGTTTCGCACGCAGCTTTTGTGACGTGATCTGCTTGAGCATCTGTATCGCCACGGATAATTTCGAGCGTTCCGGTTCGCTGATCAGAAGGTGCACGTGCTCGGGCATCACTACATAGCCGGTGATGTAGCAGCCGTACCAGACGCGGACTCTCTCAAGCGTCCGCTCGAAGGTCTCTTTCGCCATCAGACTATCGAGCAGCGGCATGCGCCGATAACAACTGAACGTGATGAAATGCAGGCAGCCCTGTTTTTGATAGCGGACTGGTTTTACGTGCATTCATGCAGATTGTAGTCGGCGCAGAAACCCCACCCTCCCGCAAAAAGCGCGGGAAGGGTGGGGCAACCCCAAATTGGGAATTCGACGGGAAAGTTCTGCAGGAGCGGAGCTCGATTCCTCTACTTCTTCCCCGTCCGCTCTTACCGTCCATCATTACTCTTCTCAAGATCCGGTTGATTCGCGTCTGCTTTCTTTCGCCTCTGCGGGGCTTCTTCACTTCCTTTTGCGTACCCACAGCTTGCTCTGTGGGCTGCATTCTTTCGCCGCTTCGCGGCTGGGGTTCGTGGTCGCACCACTCGCTTTGGCCCAGGGCAAGTTGTGTCCGCCCCTTCATGAGCATCGTGAGCCGCCGGGGAAAGCAGGTTCCTCCGCTGCGCCGTCGCGTTCGCTCCGGCTCCGGTCGGAATGACAAGTAACTCTCGTCCCTTCACAGCGCATTGTTGAAACCGCTCTCGCGAACTCTTAAATCTTTTGTAGGCGCTGGACTTCGTGGACGCCGGGGATTTTTCTCAGGCCGGCGATGATTGTCTCTAAGTGCTTCAGGTCGGCTATGTCCAGAACTACTTCTACGCTGGCCTGGCTGTTCGAGGTGTGGGCGGCGATGTTCTTGATGTTGCTCTTGGCGTCGCCGATCACGCCGGTGATGCTCTTCAACATGCCAAAGCGGTCGTCGCAGAAAACGGTGAGCTTGACGGGATAGGCGGTTGGGGTGCTCTCGTCGCGGGCCCATTCGACTTCGATGCGACGCTCGGGTTCGTACATGAGGTTGGTGACGTTGGGGCAATTCACGGAGTGGACGGCAACGCCTTTTCCTCGCGTGATGTAGCCGACGATGCCTTCGCCGCGGATGGGATTACAACAGCGCGCGCGGTAGACCATCATGTCGCCCTGGCCACGGACGGTGATGGCGTTGTGGTCTCCGAAGACGCGGCGGACGACGCTGGCGATGGTGCTGGGTTGCGAGTTCAGGCCTTCGGACTCGATATCTCCGGCGATGGAATGGGTCGCGCCCGCAGGCAGCAGCTTGGCGAGCACCTGGCGGGCGGAATATTTTCCGTAGCCGATGCCGGACATCAGGTCGTCGACCTTGCCCAAGCCGTAGCTCGAGGCGACCTTCTGCATCTCTTCGTCCTTCATGTCTTTGAAGGCGATGCGGTACTTGCGCGCTTCTTTTTCGATCAGCTTACGGCCGATTTCGATGGCGCGTTCGCGCTGGTGGACGTTGAGCCAGTGCTTGATCTTGTTGCGCGATCGCGAGGACTTGACCAGGCCGAGCCAGTCGCGGCTGGGCTTGTGGCCGGGCTGAGTGAGAATCTCGACAATGTCGCCGGAGTGCAGCTTGTGACGCAGCGGGACCATGCGTCCGTTGACCTTGGCGCCGATGCAGGTGTGTCCCACCTCGGTATGAACGCTGTAGGCGAAGTCGACGGGCGTGGCATCGCGTGGCAGAACGACAACTTTGCCTTTCGGTGTGAAGGTGTAGACCTCTTCGGGATAAAGATCGACCTTGAGGGTGGAAAGGAATTCGTTGGGATCGCTGACGTCGCGCTGCCACTCGACCACTTGGCGGAGCCAGGCGAGGCGCTGTTCGTCCTGGGCCGAGACGGGACCGTCTTTGTATTTCCAGTGTGCGGCGATACCCTCTTCCGCCATCTTGTGCATATCTTCGGTGCGGATCTGGATCTCGAAGGGCGTGCCGTCTTCGGTGATGACCGAGGTGTGCAGCGACTGGTAAAAATTCGGCCGCGGCATGGCGATGAAATCTTTGATACGTCCGGGGACGGGCCGCCAGAGGTTGTGGATGATTCCGAGAACGGCGTAGCAGTCCTGCAGCGAACGCGTGATGACACGCATGGCGCAGAGGTCGTAAACCTGGTCGACGGAGATGCGCTGGCGCTGGAGTTTCTTGTGGATGCTGAAGAGGCGCTTGATGCGGCTTTCGACGCGAGCCTGGATGCCGGCCTCTTTCAGCTTGTCGGTGATCGTTACCTGCATTTTGGCGAGAAAGACTTCGCCCACTTTGCGGCGGGCGTTGACGGCCTTCTCGACCTGCTCGTAACCGACGGGATCGAGGAAGCGGAAACCGAGATCTTCGAGCTCGCCGCGAATCTTGCCCATGCCGAGGCGGTGGGCGATGGGAGCGTAAATCTCCAGCGTCTCTTCCGCGATCTTGTGCTGGCGGTCGGGCTGCAAGTGTTCGAGCGTCCGCATGTTATGCAGGCGGTCGGCGAGCTTGATGAGGACGACGCGGATGTCGTCGACCATGGCGAGCATCATCTTGCGGAGGTTTTCGGCTTGCTGCTCTTCGCGGGTGGCGAAGTCAATTTTGCTGATCTTGGTGACGCCTTCGACAATGTGCGCGACCTGCTCGCCGAAATCTTTGCGGATGTCGACGATCGTCACGGAGGTGTCTTCAACGGAATCATGGAGGAGTCCGGCGGCTACGGCGACCGGGTCCATTTTCATTTCGGCGAGCACGAGGGCGACTTCGAGAGGGTGGACGAGGTAGGGTTCGCCGGAGGCGCGGGTCTGACCTTCGTGGTGCTTCAGGGAATAGTCGTAGGCTTTTTTGACGATGGTGAGATCGTCTTGCGGACGGTTCTCCTGCATCCGCTTCATCAAGTCGCGAAACTTGGTGAGCGTGAGGGCAGTAGTAGCGATCTGTTGGCGCAAGCTCGCCATGTACGATTATACCCGTGGGGAAAGGGACTACGGGCAGAGGGTGCAAGGGGACGCTGGAGAGATTATACCTACGAAAGCCGGCTGCTTCCCAGTTGATGGGTACGCGGTAGCGGTGCGATGCGGTGCAATTTGGCATACGCGCGAGAGTAGTTGAGCCGGAGATCCTTCACTCCGCCTGAAGAACGGCTACGTTCAGGATGACCCCGCTCGCGCCAAGGATGCTGAGAAAGTCTGATGCGTCAAAAAATTTGAAGGATATTTTCACGCTGAGAAATTCCGCTCGTTAATCGTTTCAGGCGGAGGCCCGTGATCAGGCGCGTTCTGCTACATTGGGCGAATGGTCAGTCTTCGGATGGCGCGCGTGTTGGTGAGTGGAGTTTCGGGGCCGATTGGGAATGCCCTGTTACCGACGTTGCGGGTAAGTGGCGCGCAGATTGCGCGGCTGGTGCGTTCGGGATCGACGGCTGTGGTGGCAAGTGACGAGGAGCGGATCCCGTGGGATCCGGCGCAACCCATCTCGCCGGTGGCGGTGTCTGGGTTCGACGCAGTCATTCATCTCGCGGGCGAGAGTATTGTCGGGCGGTGGACGCCGGACAAGAAGGAAAAGATCCGCGCCAGCCGGGTCGTGGGTACCAGTAACCTGGCACAGGCGCTGGCAAAGGCGAAGGACAAGCCACAGGTGTTCGTGTGCAGCTCGGCCATCGGTTATTACGGCGATCGTGGCGGTGAGTTGCTGAGCGAGCAAAGCACACACGGCGAGGGATTTCTCCCCGACGTTTGCCGGGATTGGGAGGCGGCGGCGAAACCTGCCGCTGATGCCGGGATCCGCACCGTGCGGATTCGGACGGGTGTAGTGCTCAGTCCTAAGGGCGGCGCACTGGGAAAAATGCTGATGCCGTTCAAGATGGGGGTGGGCGGGCGGATCGGCGACGGGCGGCAGTGGATGAGTTGGATTGACGTGCAGGATATGGTGGGAGCGATTCATCACATCCTGAAGACGGACCTGCTGCATGGGCCGGTGAACATGGTCGCGCCTAAACCGGTCACGAATGCGGAATTTAGCAAGACGCTGGCGAGCGTGCTGTCGCGTCCGGCGATTTTTCCGGTGCCGGCCTTTGCGGTGAAGCTGGCGTTCGGAGAAATGGGGGAGACCGTGCTGCTCGGCAGCCAACGCGTGGAACCGGCGCAATTGATCGAGAGCGGATATCCGTTTCGTTTCAGCAGCCTGCGGGCTTCGCTGGAGAATGTGGTCAAGCAATAATAGTTGGTCACCGCGGGCTGTGATGCCAGTCACAGACTCTTAGCCCGACTGATGTCAGGCTCTTGCATAAGCGAGATCGGAATGAAGAGCAGGATCATCGCCGCGTGTTTGTTGGCTTCCTTTCTATGGTGGAGCGTGCCTGCGATGGCGGGGACGTCTCAGACGGCCACGGCGCCTCCGCAGGCCCAGAGCCCGGCGTCTGCCTCTGGAGCGCATGATCATTCTTGCTGTCCGGGCATGCATCCGCGAATTGTGCCGGTGCTGTTGGCGATGCCTGCACCGGCGGACGTGCCATGCGGGCAGCATCCGTGCTGCGCGAAACAAGCGCCGGGAAATCCGTCTGCGTTGCCGGAGGCGACTCAAATCTCGAGGCTGGGCTTGGATGGGTGGCGTATAGCGGCCTCGGATCAAACCGGCGCCGGTTCTAGCGGCATCGCGGCAAAGGCTTCCAGCAAGGATTTCTTTCAGCCTTACTCTGCACGAAGTACCGTTCTTCGCATCTGAGATCCCTCCTGCGCTTTGAAGCGCAATTCATTTCCTGTTCAGTGAGCGGAGTGGTGGATTCCGCTTGAGGTAACGAACTCATTCCTACGAATTCATAAGGAGATTTGGATCATGAAATACAAGACGATTGCATTGATGCTGGCCCTGACCGTTATGACTTGGGCCCAAACCTCAACTCAAACCGCGCCGTCAGCACCACAGCAGAGCACAGCACCGGCGGATAAGGCGAAGGCTGGTTGTTGCGACCAGATGGGATCCGCCGACGCAAAAGACGGGCACGCATCCTGTGCGCGGATGAAGGCCGAGGTCGGCAAGGAAATGGCTTCCTGTTGCGCAGGCAAGGATGCAGAGGCTTCCTGCTGTGCGGGAAAAGACGCGAAATCGTGCATGAAGGGCGACAAGGGCAAGATGGCGGGCTCTTGCTGCGGCGACAAGTGCGGGAAAGACAAGACTGCGGCCGCATGCTGCGGAGGCAAGGACTGCGAAAAGGGCTGCTGCTCTTCGAAGTCGGACAAGACTGCACGGAGTTGCTGCAAACATGAGGTTCAGAGCTAACAGCGAAGTAAGCGTTCGAGTCCCAGTCGAATTGGCTGGGACTCTTTTCTGCTTATCGCTTGGCGCTGGGGACCACTCTTTCGCGACAAACGGTGGGACGTCGGCGCTACGGACGCACTGGCACCGCGCAGACAGCATCTTCGCTGAAATTTTCGGCTTCAATGCCGAAGGCGTGATCGAAGCGGGCGCGGTAGTTCTCCCACGCGATACCGGAGGTCAGTTCGACGAGTTGCGCTTCGGTGAACTTCTCACGCAGGCGGGCGAACAAGGCGTCGGGAACGACGACGGGAGTCTGGGTCATGGCGTCGGCGTACTCGAGCACCAGCCTTTCGAGCGCAGAGAAATTGAAATCCGAACGGTAGTTGTGCAGGTTCGCGATTTGCTCGGGTGAGATGCCGCCTGCTCTGCCGACGGCAGAGCCAATATCGATTCAAAAGGGACAGCCGACCAGGGTTGCCACTCGGAGTTCCGCGAGTCCCTTCAGCTTGTGGTCAACCCGCTTGCTGCCGGCCTGGGATTGTTCCATCTGGCCGTATCCCCACAAGATTTTGGAATGATGCGCCGTGATCTGGACGGGCATGACGATGCGGCCAACCTTGCGTTGCGTGAGCGAGTAGACGATCCCCACAAACAGACGACGGAGCAGGCCGCCCTGATGGCGGGATGCGCCGGGTATGCGCGCCATGGGAACTCCTTTCAGTTGTAGCTTATTGTGCTTCGGGGCGGTGCATCTCGTCCATCAGCTTCTGCAGAAGCTCGGCACGCTGCTCGGTGCTCAGTTCATGCTGTAACTCTTCCAAGGCGAGAGCCACGATGTGGTAGTGGTGCGCCCCGGCGAACTTGGGGTCGGCTGTGATGTTGAGCCAGAGCTTGTGCATGAGTTCGACATCCTGCGAACGCATGCGGGGGGTGTGCGGGCCGAGCGCGTATTCGCGAACGGCTCCATCGGGGGCGCAGACTTCCAGCGTGAGGCGAGGGCGCGGCTCGGGCAGGCGCTCCCAGGCGTCGCCAGTGAGCTTCGCCTGCTCGTCGGCGGTGAGCTTGTTGGAGAGGCCGCAGATCACCCGGCTGGAGTCGAGACGCTGGGCTGTCACCATGATGGCCTCAAATACGTCGGTTGCGGGCACCACGAGCAGCGAGATGGGCTTGCCTTCTTTTTCGGCGACGGCGACGGCGGCAGTAAACAGTTCCTGCTCGTAGTGGTCGAAGACCTGGTTGGCTTCGAAGACGGTGCTGCCGCTGAATGTGTGTTCGCGGTGGTAGAGGCGAGCGCTCATCACAACCACGTCTTGCTTGGCGGTTTGCGTGTGGCCCAGCACATGACGCAAGTAGTAGAGATTGCGGGGGTCGCGGACGGCGACAAGGATGTTGCCGGGGCGCACTCCCATGGCGCCGGAGCCGAGTTCCTGGTTGCCATAAACGCGAAACTGATCGAGCTGCTCAGGCTTGCCGTGGCGTTGTTTGGCGACGTGACGCTCCGACAACGTGAAAATGGTGAAGAAGATGGCGCTGAAGATGATTCCGGCGATAGTGGCTTCGGACTTGGTAAAGAGGTTGACGAAGGCCGTGGTCAGCAGCACGACAGAGATGACCATGAGGCCGAAGGGAATCTCGGTTTTGCCGATGTGCAGGTTGCCGGGGACCTTCCATTCGCGATTGCCGGGCTCAGTGAAGCGGAGCACGAGCACAGCCAGAGACTTCATCGCGAAGCTCCAAATCACGCCAAAGGCATAGAGAGCGGCCAATTGGTAGACGTCGCCGCGACTGAGCACGATGGTCAGCAACTGCATGCAGACGATCAGATTGATGATGCGGTAGCTGGTGCCGTAGCGATTGTGCGGCTTCTGGAACCAATCGGTAAGCACCCCGTCTTCGGCCACGCGATTCAAAACGCCGTTCGCACCGACGATCGAAGTATTCTGCGCACCCGCCAGTATCAGTACGCCAACGAGCACGACGAAGCCGTGGAACAAGAGCTTGAGGCTCGTCGGTCCGGCCAGATACATGGCGAGGCCGCCGATCAGATTGGCGAAGTAGTCTGGGCGAACCTTGTCCGGAATCATCATCACCGCGAAGAACGAGACCAGCGAGGTGAAGAGCAGGCTGTAAACGAAAATCACCAAGCCAGTCTTCTCCAGGTTCTTCAACTTGGGATGTTCGATTTCGCGATTGACCTGGGCGAGAGTCTCTTCGCCGCTCATGGCCAGAACGGAGTGCCCAAAACCGACGAAGGCGATGAGGAACGTCAGGAAAGCCGATCCGGCACCCAAACGGGGAATCGAGGTGCTGAGCCAGCCCAGCGATTCTTTGTTGAGGGGAACAACACCCGGGTGCAGCGGGTTGGGCGGCAACTGCACCGGCGCCCTTAAGACGGTAATCGTGCACCAAATGATCAGAATCACCACCATCACAGTGGTGATGGCCATGATCTGGAGCGCCTTCTGGCTGGACTCGTGGATGCCCTGGGTATTCTTCCACCAGAAATAGACGACGATGATGAGGGCGAATCCGGCGGCGAAGTAGTTATCGGAGAAATGCAGGGGTCGATGGAAGTACAGTCCCATGTCCTTGATAAAGCCAGCCAGGTATTGCCCGGCGGACACCGCGCTGATCGGCCCAGTGAGGACGTAATCGAAGAGCAAGGCTGAGACCGAGAACTTGGCGAGCGTACCGCCCATGGCCTCTTTGACGACGCGGTACACGCCGCCGCGGACGAACATGCTGCTGGACTCGATGTAGAGGGCCCGAACAGCATAGCTGAACAACATGACGGCGAGGATGAACCAGGGAGCGCTCTTGCCGATAACCTTTTCGGCGTCGCCGCCTGCGTAGTAGGCCGACGAAGCGAGGTCGGAAAGAACGATCGCCGCGGCGCGCCAGAAGGAGATGAAGGTCAACATCACCGTCGTCGCGACGAAGACCTTTACCGCCGGTTTTGTACCTTCAGGGGCGCTGGCCATGCTTGGTATGAAGACGAAAGATTAGGGTAAACCCATTGAAGATAGCACAGCGAGGGAGGGGTGGGTGGAATCCCGAAGTCCCCGGTGATGGTGCGACTCGCTCACGCGCGGGGCGGGAAATGCGGGAGATCCTTCGCTTCACCTGAAAAACGGCTACGCTCAGGATGACCCCGCGGTATGAGAACGCCAAATTGCACCATTCCAAGTCGCCGGAGGCTAACTGCGCATCTTGCCCGTGCTCCCGCCTTTCGGCGCCAGATAGGTGTGCGTGATGCGGTCGTGCCAGCAGAGGGCATCTTCGTCGAGAAAGACCCAGGCAAATCCCATGCCGAGAGAAGCCGCGGAGAGGTACGACGCCAGCACACGCCAGCGGCGCAGGCGGCGCCGGGGCATTGAGCCATCGAAGCGGGCCAAATCGAGGCCGGCGGCGCGCAATCCGGGCGTGGTGGCTGCGTAGACGATCAGCAGATATTGATAGACAGCCCAAAACAGAGCGGTCATTCCAACCGCAATCCCACCGATCTGAACCAGAGGCGGACGTATCGCGGTGACTTTCCAGAAGATGTAGCCGAAGAGAGCCGATGCCATAGCGATGATGAGGGCATCGACCATGGCGGCGACCATGCGTCGGGAGAGCGGCGCGCTCTGCAGGGGGATGTCGATGCCGGGGCGCTTCTCGGCGTCCTCGCGCTGGGCTGCCTCGATCGTGATACCACCGAGGGCGGGCGCCGGAGGAGCAACATCGGGGACTTCGAGAATTCGTGGGCGATCGCCAACAGGCTCCGCAAGTTGATCGGGCGGAGGTGGAGGCGGGGCCCAGGCAAATCGTGGGAACTCGATAATCTTCGCGCCGGAGTGTGCCGCGACCGAGGTCGCGGTCTGCGAAGCCGGTGGCCGAGCAGGCGCCTGCTGCAACCGAATATCGTTGGCCGCAACGGCGGCCGGGAGCTCCTGACGCATTCCATCGAGCGCGAGGGCATGATTCGAGACAGGCTCGTAATGGGGCGCCGGCGAATCGACAGGAATATTTTTGCTGGCGAATGATTCGACGGGCTCAAACTGCAGGTTGAGCGAGGGATAACGCGGCGGGCGCACTTTGCGGCGCGAGCGATAGCGGTTCAGACGGGCGGACAGTTCGTCGCGCCAGGCGGTGGCGTCTGCATCCTGAGCAGACTCCCCGGAAGTTTCGTGGGCGGCGAGTGACGCGTCAGAAGATTCAGCTGCGAGACACGACGACGATGGCGCCGAGTCGCGGTCAGCGTCGGTCTTCCCTTGCGGCAATGCAACCTGCGGCATTGCCGAGGGAGGGGGCTCCAAATGGCACTGGCAAACTTCGCCACACTGCGGACAATTCATGAAAACCAATCTTGAGAAATCACTCGTATGATTGCGAACCGTACAACCGGGAGCGAACCAACGGGAATCCTAGCCTTTTTCGTCACTTTGATTCGCGGGCAGCGTCGTGCTAAGTTCACGATGCCGCAACCATTGCGCCGATCAGGATCAGGCACGCCTTCGATGGCCGACCTTTTCCGTTGATTTTTTCCGATGAAGCTTCGCACTAGATTCCTTATCACGGCGCTGTTTCTTTGTCATTACCTTCCCGCCCCTGCGCTAGTAACCAGCCAGTTGCCGTCTGAAAATTCCGGGAAATCCACCGGAACGGGAGCGCAGGAAGCGCAGACGAAAGCTGCTGCACCGGTTTCGAGCACGGCCTGCGCGATCCAAGCCGCCGCGCAAGACGATGACATGACCACGGTGTGCGCTCTGCAGCAGGAAAAGGACGGCGACGTCTACAAATTGCACGGCAACGCGGAGATCCACTACCGGAACTACGTCCTGCGGGCCGACGAGGTGACCTACGACTCGGATAGCGGCGAGGCGACCGCCTCAGGACATTTCACGCTCGATGGCGGCCCGAACGACGACCATATCAAGGCCAGTCATGCCAACTACAATCTGACGGCGGAGACGGGGCGCTTCTATGACGTGACGGCGACGACGGGACTTCGCTTTCGAGGCGGGCGCGCAGTGCTGACCTCGACGGCTCCGTTTGCCTTCACCGGCAAGGTGGTGGAGAAAAACAGTTCCGATCATTACCTGGTCTTCGATGGCACGATCACGACCTGCGAACTTCCCCGTCCCATGTGGCAGTTTCAGTCTCACAAAGTCGTGGTGGACGTGGGCGGTAATGCGCAGATTTTTCACAGTACGTTTTGGCTGCACGGATTTCCGGTCCTGTATTTGCCGTATGCGACGCATCCGGTGAACCGGGAGGCACGGCAGACGGGATTCTTGATCCCTACGGCGGGCCGATCCTCGACGAAGGGCAATATGATCGGCGACTCCTTCTACTGGGACATCAACCGCAGCATGGACGCAACGATCGGCGCGGAATATCTGTCGAAGCGTGGATGGTTGCAGCGAGGAGAGTATCGCGCGCGGCCGAGCGACACATCTTTCGTCGATTTGAATTACTTTGGGGTGATTGACCGTGGCATTCAGGTCAATATCGGCGATATAGTCGATCCCGTCACCGGTCTTCTTGAACCCCAGTATGCTTTGCTTCGCGAAGGCGGCCAGGAAGTTCGACTGGCAGCAGAGGCGAACTTCCACGGCTACCGCGCGGTGTCGAACATCGACTACCTCAGTTCATTTCTCTTTCGACTGGCCTTCAACGAATCATTCACGCAGGCGGTGAACTCCGAAATAAAGTCGCAAGTCTTCATTTCGAAAGCGGTCAACGGATTCTCGTTGAGTGGGATGGTCGAGCGTTACCAGAACTTTTTTCAAACCATCGACTCGAAAGGCGCGCTCTCGAACCCTCCGTCGTTCGATGCGGTGCAGGTTTTACACACTCCGAGTGTCGATGCTTCCAGCGTGAACCGGATGCTCGGGCATTCGCCCTTCTACTGGTCGTTCGATGCTTCGTTGAGCGGTCTTTCCCGCAGCGAGCCTGGGTTTCACACCAGCAATCTGCTGGGGCGGTTCGATTTCAATCCCGAGATTTCCGTGCCTCTGCAGTTTCATGGATGGTCGCTGCGGCCGGCTTTGACACTGCACGAGACGTATTACACAGAGCGACTGACAAATAACATCGCCGTGAAAGATCCGACCAACCGGCAGGCGCTGGAAGGTACGGTCGAAATACGGCCGCCAGTTTTGGAGAAGATATTCGACAAGGAGTTTCTGGGACGGAAGTGGAAGCACGTGATCGAACCGCGAGTTACTTACCGCCTGGTGACGGGTGTAAACGATTTTGGGAACGTGCTCCGCTTTGATGATCGCGACATTCTGAGCAATACGCACGAAGTCGAGTACGGATTTGTGACACGGCTCTACGGCAAGCGTACTGTGAAAAATATCGAAGAGTGCGACAGTCCCATGACGTCGATCGCAGTCGGCGCAGCCGCACCGGAACAGACCGTACCGTGGCAGCGCCCCAACACCTTCGAAAATCAGGCTTGCACGCCGGGTCCTGCGGCCAAGGAAATCGCGACCCTGGAAGTTGCGCAGAAGTACTTCCTTGATCCGAAGTTCGGAGGAGCGCTGGTCCCCGGACAGCGCAACGTGTTCACCACCACGGAGGAGCTGACGGGCATTGCCTTTGTTACCCAGGCACGGCATCTTTCTCCGGTAGTGTCGCGCCTGCGGATTGCGAGCAGCAGCCGCACCGACACCGAGTGGGATATGGACTACGACTTTCAGCTGGGCCGCATCAATGCGACCACCCTGCTGGTAAATTACAACCTGGGGAACTTCACGATCGGAGGAGGCGACGCGTTTCTGCAGATACCGCAGCCGCCGCCCGGTCCGCTCACGCAGACGATCGGCACCTGCACTCCGGCCACTTCTACTACGACGCAGCCGACCTGCCAGTTTCAGCAGTTTCGCGTGGCGCTTGGCTATGGCGGGCTCGTCCGGCGGGGATTCAGCGCTGCCACCAATTTTGGTATCGATTCTGAGACCGGGAAATTGCAGTTCGCATCCGCGCAAACGTCCTACAACTGGGACTGCTGCGGGCTGACGGTGGAATACCGGCGATATGCAATTGCTAATGTGCGCAATGAAAATTTGTTTCGGTTTACGTTTACGTTGGCGAACATTGGATCATTTGGCAATTTGCGGAGGCAGGAACGGCTCTACTAGGGACGTCAACCCTGAGGCAGGCTGATACCATAGGACTATGCAATCGGAAAAGGGCATCGGCACGAAGGATTCTCAACTGCGCGCGGGCTTGCGCCAATTGGGACGCGTGCTCGTTGCCTACTCGGGTGGGATCGACTCGGCTTATCTGGCCTGGGCCGCGCACGAAGTTCTAGGCAATGACATGCTGGCGGTGATTGCCGACTCTCCCAGCCTGGCGCGCACGCACCTTGCGGATGCTCTGGCATTCGCTAACGAGCAGGGGATTCCGGTGGAGGTCGTTGCTACTTCGGAACTCGACCGCCCGGAGTACGCGCGGAACGATGGACAGCGCTGCTTTCATTGCAAAGATGAATTGTTCGATGTGATGGAAAATCTGCGTGCGGCGCGCGGATATGATGCAATCGCCTACGGAGTGAACCTCGACGATCAAGGCGACTTTCGTCCGGGGCAACAAGCCGCGAAGCAGCATCACGTGGCGGCTCCGCTGCTGCAGGCCGGACTTACCAAGCAGGAGATTCGCGAACTGGCGCGGCAAGCCGGACTTCGCGTTTGGGACAAGCCCGCGTCCGCGTGCCTTTCGTCGCGGATCGAGTATGGGCGCCCGGTCACGCGCGAGGCGCTCGACGTGGTCGAGCGCGGGGAAGACGCGATTCGTGCGCTGGGGTTTCGGCAGTTTCGGGTGCGGCATCACGGCGAGATCGTACGCATCGAGATTGCACGGGAAGAGTTGGAGCGCGCTCTGACTCCTGCGATGGCAGCAGAGTTTACCGCAATCTTCAAAGCGCTGGGCTTTCAGTTTGTGACGCTCGATCTGGAGGGATTCCGCTCCGGTTCGATGAACTCTTTGCTGCCCCTCGAGCAACTCCGCCGCACCGGTTAAAGGCTCGCGGACACCCGCCGTTTGCGGCCCAGCCCGCATCCGCTGTGAGATAATCGAGGCATCTTTACGATGCTGAGGCGGTTCCTGTTGATCACAATTCGACGTTCATTTGTCATCCTACTTCTGGTTTGCCTGGGCTGTGTCGCTCAGTCGGCTCCTCCTGAGGTTTCGCGCAAGATCGAGCGGCAGGTCCGCTCCTACTACAACATTCCGCCTGAGATGAAGGTGACGGTCGGCGACATCACGGCCAGCACGGATTGGCCCGGGTATGACGGCGTGTTGGTGACCATTGACAGCGGGGAAGGCAAGAAGCAGGAACTGAAGCTGCTGATCGCCAAAGATCGCAACACCATGGTGCGCTTGACGAAGTTCGATTTGACCAAGGATCCGTTTGCCGCGGTGATGAACAAGATTGATGTGAACGGGCGGCCCACGCGTGGAGCCAAGAGCGCCAAAGTCGTGGTGGTGAACTTCGACGACTTCGAGTGCCCTTATTGCGCCGCAATGCACCACACGCTGTTCCCTGACATCCTGAAGGAATACGGCGACCGGGTTACGTTTATCTACAAGGACTATCCGCTGGCGGAAATTCATCCCTGGGCGATTCACGCGGCGGTGGATGCGAACTGCCTGGCCGCGCAGAACACGGACGCGTATTGGGATTTCGCGGACAGCATTCACGCCAGCAAGCGGGACGTGGATAACGAAAAGACGTCGGGCGCGCGCTTCGAAGCTATCGACAAGATGGCGGTGCTGCAGGGACAGAAGCACAATGTGGATGTGACGAAACTGCAGGCATGCGTCAAGACGCAGAATGAAGACGCGGTAAAAGCGTCGATGAAAGAAGCCGATGGCATTGGGGTGAACGCGACGCCGACTCTGTTCATCAACGGCCAGAAAATTGATGGCGCCGTTCCTGTCAGCGAGATTCGCGCCGCACTGGACAATGCTTTGAAAGATGCAGGGCAGCCAGTGCCGGTACATGTGCCACCGACTCCTGCACCAGCTTCCAAGTAATGACTGAGAGCGGACTTCCAGCCGCTTGCTTTGTGATGGTTTCTTTGTGGCGTTGGCGTTGTCGTTGTCATAGATGGGGGAAATTCTCTTGAGAAAAAACCTGTTGTTCAGGCAGATCGCCGCGGCGCTCTTGGCGGGCGTTCTGCTGGCAGCCTTGGCCGCGTGCAAGACGCAGGCCGGGAGCGATGTGATGGCCACGGTGGATGGCCGCAAGATTTTCCGCGCCGACGTGGACAAGTATTACGACAACAACGTTGCCTCGGCCCAACAGGCGCCCACGGGCGAACAGGCTACCGCGCTGCGGTTGAACATCCTGCACCAGATGATCGACGATGAAATCATCATGCGGCGCGCCGAAAAACTCGGCCTGCTGGCGACCGATGAAGAAGTGGACCGCAAGTACAACGAGTATAAGTCTCCTTTTACGCAAGAAGAGTTTGACCAGCGACTGAAGGACAAGAAGATCACGCTGGCTGATTTCAAGCGCGACATACGTCGCTCCATCACCGTTGACAAGGTGATGAACAAGGAAGTGTCGTCGAAGATCAATGTGACCGACCAGGACATTACCGACTACTACAACACGCATAAGGGTGAGTTCAATCTGATCGAGACGCAGTACCACCTGGCGCAGATCATGGTGACCCCGGTGCCGAATCCGCAGGTCCACAACCAGAACGACAAGGCGCAGAACGAGGCGGACGCGCGCAAGAAGATTCAGATGATCGGCAACCGCCTGGATAGCGGCGACGATTTCGCCACGCTGGCGATGAAGTATTCGGAAGACCCGGAAACGTCAGGCAACGGCGGGGATCTGGGTACGGTGCCGGAATCGTCGCTGCGCAATACCGATCCGTTCACGCGCGAGGCGGTTACCAAGCTGAAGCCCGGGCAATACAGCACGATTATTAGCGTGGTGAACCCGGCGACCAAGCAGACTTTGGGGTTCAGGATCGTGAAGCTGGTTTCGAAGGAGCCGGCAGGACAGCGGGAACTGTCGGATCCTCGGGTGCAGCAGGCCATCCGTTCGCAACTGCACGACCGGCGGGAGCAACTGTTGAAGTCCGCCTACTACGAAGTCTTGCGGGATTCGGCCAAGGTCGAGGACTACTACGCAAAGAAAGTGCTGGACACGAATGGGATGGAGAAGTAGGGACTAGTTATTCGACGATCGCGAGTACGTCGCCGGAATTCACAGCAGTGCCTTCGCTGACAAGAATCTTCTGAACGGTTCCCTTCTTCGGCGACTTGATTTCGTTCTGCATCTTCATGGCCTCGACCACGAGAACGCCTGCGCCGGCCTCAACCTCGGCTCCTTGGCTCACCAGGACGCGGACGACCTTGCCCGGCATGGGCGCACTGATCTTCTTGGGACCGCTGTCGTCGACGGCGCGAGTCCGGCCGCGTAGCGAACGCGGGTCGCGGACTTCCGGGGCAAACCGGGCGCTGCCTACCCAAAAATGCATGTCGCCGGAAACGCGCTCGCATTTCACTTCGTAGGCGCGGTTTCCGATGCGGAGCGAGAGCACGTCGGGACGAGCCAGGACGGCGTCGACTTCGATGTCGCGGCCGTCGAGTCGGCAGGACCAGCGGTCTTCGACGCGGTTGAGTTCGAGCCGGTGGGTCTTGCCGTCAATGGTTACGTCGTAGGTCATGGAACAGTTCCCAGTTCCCAGTTCTCTGCGTTCGTCAGCCTACCGACTCTTTGTAGGCTGCGCTCTTCCAGTTCGAGGCAGCCTTTGCATTGGTTGCGGAGCCGTCGGAAGCGGTGCGTTCACCCGCTCCGGCGGCGGCCGGGCCTAGCACGGCGAACATACCGGCGGCGATCACAGCCACTTCTGTGGCGCTCGGATCCGTCTTGGAGTCCCCCTGCACGTCTTCTCTATGCTTCAGCATGCGATCGAGGAAGCCGGTATCAAGTTTAGCGGCGCGGAAATTTGGATCGCGGAGGATGCGCCGGAAAAGCGAAATATTCGTTTTGATGCCGCCTACAAAATATTCACTCAGCGCGCGCGTCAGGCGACCGATCGCCTGCTCGCGATCCGTTCCGTAACCGATCAGCTTGGCGAGCAGCGGATCGTAATCCATGGGCACGGTCCAACCTTCGTACATGCCGCTGTCGCGTCGGATCCCGGGGCCTGACGGGGCAAGGAGCAGCGTGATCTTGCCGGGGCTGGGAAAATAATTGTTGTCAGGATCTTCGGCGTAGATGCGGCACTCGATGGCGTGTCCGCGAATCGTAACGTCGTCTTGCGAGAAGGGCAGACGCTCGCCGTTGGCAATGCGAATCTGCAGATGCACGAGATCGAGTCCGGTTACCAGTTCCGTAACCGGATGCTCCACCTGGAGACGCGTGTTCATCTCGAGGAAGTAGAAATTCTTCTGCTGGTCGACGAGAAATTCGACGGTGCCGGCATTGGTGTAACCCGCAGCCTGCGCCACGCGGACGGCAACGTCGCCCATTTTGCGGCGCATGTCGGGATCGACGATGGGCGAAGGAGCTTCCTCGACGACTTTCTGATGCCGGCGCTGCAGCGAACACTCGCGCTCGCCGAGGTAGACGGTGTTTCCGTGCTCATCGGCCAACACCTGCATTTCGATGTGGCGGGGATTGAGGATCGCCTTCTCGATGTAGACTTCGTTGTCGCCGAACGAGCGCTCGGCTTCACTGCGCGCTCCCTCGAGAGCGGACTTGAGTTCCTCCGACGCGTGCACCAGGCGCATGCCTTTGCCGCCGCCGCCGGCCGCAGCTTTCAACATGATGGGATAGCCAATACGCGCAGCGACTTCCTGGGCCTGCTCGAACGATTCGAGGCCGCGCGAAGTGCCGGGCACAAAGGGAATGCCCACGCGCTCCATCGCCTGTCGGGCCTTAGTTTTCGATCCCATGGCGTCCATGGCAGCGGCCGTGGGGCCAATGAACTTCACGCCTGCGTCCGCACAGGCTCGAGCGAACTTCGCGTTCTCGGAGAGGAATCCGTAACCGGGATGGATGGCCTCAGCGCCGGATCGCTCGGCGACATCGAGAATTTTCTTGATGTTGAGATAGGACTCGGAAGCGGCTGGAGCGCCTATGGGATAGGCCTCATCGGCTTTGCGTACATGCAGCGAGGCACGGTCGACGTCGGAGTAGACGGCGACCGCGGCAATTCCCATCTCGTGACAAGCGCGGATGACGCGCACGGCGATCTCGCCCCGATTCGCGATGAGAATTTTCTTGAACATGAACACTGTGGCCGGATTACGGGCTGGGTCGGCAGCCTGCGGCCAGACCGGATATTGTACTGGACGTTCTGGGTTCGCGCTGTGTTCGGTGCCCGGGCGACATTGTCTTGTGGCTGACGCGCCAGACCGGATCAGCGGGAGATCCCTTCGCGATTCCGCCCAGGGCGGGCTCTTCGCTACGCCTGAAAAACGGCTGCGCTTAGGATGACGACGTGGGGGCACTCTATGGGACTGGGGCTACTCTGCCGGCACGCGAGAGAAACTCACTGCGAATGGCGCTTGGGGCTTATCCGGGGCGGGCCGCAGCCAACGACCGCGCGGGACAAAGCGGTAGCGGATCAGAGTCGCGATGGCCTGCCATCCGTCGGCATGACGGATTTTTTTCCCTTCGACGGCAGAGCGCGGATTGTACGAGATGGGTACTTCTGCGATCTTCTCGCCCATGCGGCAGAGCTTTGCCGTCACCTCGGGGCAGAATTCAAAGCGGTGACAAGCGAGTTGGACTTGCGCCAGGAGCGAGCGGCGAATGACCTTGTAGCAGGTGGCTTCGTCGTGAATGCCAGCACCGTAAAGAAGATTGGTGAGATGCGTGAGCAGCTTTGCTCCCAGGAAAAAGCGCAGACCGCGCTCGGGACGGTCGGGGCGGACGCCATAGACCACGTTCGCTTTGCCTTCATCGAGCGGGCGCAGTAGCGCGGGATAGTCCTGCGGATCGTACTCGAGATCGGAGTCCTGGATAAGAACGTATTCCCCGCGGGCGTAGGCCAGGGCAGTGCGAATGGCGGCTCCCTTGCCGCAGTTGCGCTCGTGAAAAACGATGGTGACGTCGTCGCTGGTGGGCAGCGCTTGCAATTTCTCGCGCGTGCCGTCGGTGGAACCGTCGTCGACGATGATGATTTCCTTTTTGACGGGCGAGGCGTGAATCGCCTGCAATAGCTCGTCTACATGGGCTGCCTCGTTGTACACGGGCACGATCACCGACACACATCCCTTCCAGCGGTCGCGGACCGCGGCCTCGCGGTCGAGCGAGGTGGATTCCAAGGATGTCACGGGCAATGCTCCCACAGCCATTTCCTTTCAAAATACGCGCAAATTCGATGGGATTCCAGCATAGTATCATTTGGAATCCAACCGAATCCAAAAGCTGAGCATGCAGCCACCTGAAGCCACGGTGAACCCAAGCGCAGGCGATTCATCGTTCCGGTCAGACCCGATTCGTCCGGCGGAGTGGCTGGCGTTGCTGTTGCTGTTCGCGGCAGGCGTAGTCCTTCGAGTGCAAGCCCTGGCTAGTAAACCCTTCTGGTTTGATGAGTGCTTCAGCGTGGAGGTCGCCCGCATCGGCTGGGGCAATTTTCTGCACCTGCTGTGGTGGCGCGAAGCGAATATGTCGCTGTACTACGTGCTGCTGCGGGTATGGCTACTTTTCGGGCAGAGCGAGTTCTTCATCCGCGGCCTCTCAGTGGTCATCGCGGCGGCTACGGTGCCGGCTATCTACTGGCTCGCGAGATCGCTCTATGACCGGCGCGTTGGGTTAATCTCGGCGGCGCTGTTCACATTTAACGCTTACAGTGTGCGCTACGCGCAGGAGGCTCGCAGCTACGCGCTCTTTCTGCTGCTGGCGACAGTGTCGTCGGGATTCTTTGTGGCTTGGATACGTGAGCCTTCACGGCGCAACCGGCTCGGCTACATTGTGGCCAGCATTCTGGCGGTTTATGCGCATTTTTATGCGCTACTGTTGCTAGCCTCGCAATGGCTGGCATGGCGGCAGATGGGCCGAAGCGCGGACCGCGACAAGGATGTTTCTGCACGGTTGCGGAGTGCCTGGAAGATCATCGGGATTGCGGTGCTGCCGTTGCTCATCTTTGTGGCCAAGACTGGCGCTGGCCCAATCAAGTGGATTGAGCGGCCGGGTCTTCGGGATGTGCTCGAGTTTTGCGAACACCTCGCGGGCAGCGGCAACCGGGCGCTTCCTGTGGTTTATGCAGTGGCGTGCGGCTTCGCTCTGGCTCCGCTGGGCAAACGCCTAATCACACGGGGTCAAGACTGGGAGACGTGGCGCGGCCAGTTTCTGCTGGTGTGGCTGCTTTTCCCGGTTGTGCTGACGATTGTGCTGTCGTTTGCGCGGCCGGTGTTCCTGGCGCGCTACATGATCTTTTGCCTGCCTCCGCTGCTTATTCTCGTGGCGGCGGGGCTCGCACGGTTGAAGCAGTCGTGGTTGCGAGCGGCGGCTCTGGCGGGAATATTGTTTCTCTGCTCGCAGGGAATCATGTATGTGTACGGGCACGATTTTGATAGCGAGCGGGATGCATCGGGCGCGGCTGCCAACTTCATTCTTGACCACACTCAGCCAGGCGATGCCGTGATCTTCCATATCGCCGAGACGCGCGTCCCCTATGAGTTCTTCCGGTCCGTGCGGGCCGGTAAAGATACTGCCAATCCCAACTTCACAGATCAACTTGGACCGGAAATTGTTTTTCCGCATCACGCGGCTGGGCTCGACTACCGTGATTTCACCGGCAAGCCTACTGCGGAGTTCCTGCGCGGAGTCGCGGCCACACATCCACGAGTGTGGATCATGCTGATGAACAACGGTCCGGCGGGGAATCCCGATCCGACAACGGTGATGCTGACGCGAACGCTCCCGGAGTCGTTTCCAAAAATGGAGCGATGGCAGTTCCCGCGGGTCGAAGTACGGCTCTACAGCCGGCAATAACCCGCATCCAGAAACCGTTAGACTGCAATGGAAAAGCCTCCTTCGCGGGGCGCGAAGGAGGCTGAATTTACAGTACGACGAGCTACTTGGGCGAATCCACCGTGATGCCGCCGCGAGCGTTCTGCTCGGCTTTGGCTGCTCTTGCCTGCTTGGCCTGGAGAGCCTGGTCCACCCAGTGGTCGGCCATCTTCAGATCTTGCTCGCGGGCAGAGAGATCATCGCACGAGATGTCGGCGCGCTCGCGGTAGATGAGGTTCAAGTAGGCCATCGCATCGTCATAGTCGGGACGAAGCTCGATCGCCTTGTTGAGAGCATCCATGCCCTCCTGGATAGCAGGAGAGTTTTTCTCTTTCAACTCGTCACAGACCTTCTTCTGATCCTTGTTCTTCGGGTTTAAATTCTCGTTCGGCTTCAATCCCAACTCGTTACGCTTGTCCATGCGCGGCTTGTAGCTGGCCGCCCAATCCATAACGCCGATGGAATAGTAGGGCTCGGGATTGTTGGGATCGATTTCGGAAACCATCCGATAGTACTTTTTCGACACGTCGAATTTGTTCAGGTTGTAGTAGAGGCCGGCGATGCCGCTCAAGGCGGTGACCTGTTGATCGCGACTCGGCTTGGCATCGAGGACATGCTGATATTGCTCAATAGCCTGCTCGGCCATGCGCACGTTATCTGGGGTGTCGGCACCGGGGACATATTGAGCGACGAAGGCTCCGGCCAGATACATGTGAGCGTTGAGCAGAGATGGATCCAGTTCGGAGGACCGCTGGAAATGCTGCGCAGCCTCTTCGAAGTGACTATTCTTATAGGCTTCCACGCCCTTGTTCAGCTGATCGCGGGCGCGGAGTTTGTTGCAGCCCACAGAGGAGAAGAGCGCCAGAGCTACAGCCACCAGCGTATAAAGTCTTACGTTCTTATTCATTGCGGTATAAGTCTCCCTCGCCACAGCATCCTAGGCCCAGAGACGGCGGTTTGACAAGTTTCGTCAAAGCGCGGGCCGCAGCGGCACGGAAGCGAAACGCTCCCGTGCAGTGGGCCAAATACGATAGCACGCGCTCCAGGCGTTACGGACGGGCAACTCGCTAGTTGCCCGCTTCGATCTTTGCGGTGATCAGACCGACTTTGTCCACACCAGCTGCGTGGGCAATATCAATCACATTGGCGACGTTGGCAAAGGGAATAGCATCATCCCCTTTTACGAACATAACCTTTTCCGCGCGTTGCTTGTAAATATCAGTCAGTTGTCCCTGCAGGTTGTCCCAAGTCGCCTCTCGATCGTTGATTTTCAAGGCGGGATCCTGGCCGGCACCGCGGTCGATCACCTGCACGACGATGGTGCGGTCGGGAGTGTTGGTTTTGGGCGCATTGGGCGGAGGCGGCTGAGGAACCAGCGCATCCAGTCCTTTGGGTGTGACCGGCGAGATCACCATAAAGATGATCAGCAACACCAGCAATACGTCAATGAGCGGCGTGACGTTGATGTTTGCACTCTGGCCTCCGCTCGGGCCGACTGCCATTCCCATGGTCGTTCTCCTCTATGCCCCGGGCGCGGCCGCAGCCGGCGGGGCGCTTGGAGTGGTTTTCCTCTGGTCGGTGAGCAAGCCAAGATCATCCACCCCGGCGGCTCGAACGTCGTCCACAACCTGCACGACGTATCCAAAGCGGGCTCGCATGTCTGCTTTCACATACACGCGCTTGTCCTGCTTGTTGGCGAGGCGATCTTTCACCTTGTTGGTGAGGCTGTCCATCGAGATCTGGTCGGTGCCGAAATACACCTGGCCGTCCCGAGTCACGGTGACCAGCAGCGCGTCTTCCTTGTCGGCGTCCGGCATCTGCTCCGGATTGTTCACTTTCGCCATGTCGACGCTGTGGCCCTTCTGCAACATGGGCGTGACCACCATGAAGATGATCAGCAGAACCAGCATCACGTCCACCATTGGCGTGACGTTGATGTCGGAACTGACCTTCGCCCCTTCATTTCGTTTCGCTAATGCCATAGCTTGAATCTCCCGTACTATCGCCGCGATCTGGAATTGAGAAGCTGCGCGTTAAGTTGGGAAAGCCCGGCGCCGGAGTCGTCCAGCGCCGGACAAGCAACTCATTGCGTAAAACCAGACCGAGCCGTTAACCGGTGAACGTTCTACCGACGAACGTCGCCGCGCTTTTTCAGGAAATAGTCAATCAGTTCGCTCGACGAGTTGTCCATTTCGACGTCGAACGCTTCCACGCGACCGGTCAGATAGTTGAACATCATGACGGCCGGGATGGCGACGAGCAGCCCGATGGCCGTCGTAACCAGCGCTTCCGCGATACCGCCGGCGACTGCAGCCAGACCGGTGGCCTTGGAGTTGTTGATGCCGATGAAGGCGTTCAGAATGCCCATGACCGTTCCGAACAGTCCCACGAAGGGAGCGGTCGAACCGATGGTGGCGAGGCCGCCCAGTCCGCGCTTCAGTTCAGCGTGAACGATGGCTTCGGTGCGTTCCAGAGCGCGCTTGGAGGCTTCAATGGTTTCGCCAGGGATTGCGCCCGGAGAATCCTGGTGAGCCTTGAATTCCATCAGGCCAGCGGTGACAACCTTGGCCAAGTGGCTCTTCTTGTTGCGCTCGGCAACCTTGATGGCTTCGTCAATACGGCCATCGCGCAGAGCGCCAGCGACGGCAGGAGCGAAAGCACGCGATTGTTTGCGGGCTGCGCTATAGGCCATCCAACGGTCGATCATCACGCCGATGGACCAGCCCGACATGATGAAGAGAATGATAACTACGGTGCGCGCAACCCATCCCATTGCTTTCCACAAGCCCAATGGATCGGTCGCCATGGCGCCGCCGCCTTCCTGGACGACCCAGGTGGCTACGACGTGAACGTGACTGAGAACGGCAGGTACTACATGAGTTGCGAACATGAGTTGCTTTTCCCTCCTCGGAACTCTTGTGGTGCTTACTTTACTTGGACACTTTGATGCACATTAATGTGCCCACCGCTGGCAAAGAAATGGAATTACCAACGGCGCACGGCATTCAGCCGTAATGCACGGAATCGGCCGGCCATACCTGATCAGAATATCTAGGTACGGCGGCCGTGCCCGGGCTTCTGAAAAGCCCTTCCCGGCCACCGTGTTTCAGGTGGGATGGGGGAGGGCCTACACACACTTCAACAGACAAATACGAATCGCGCCGCGCGAGAGGTCTAGCCCCCGGCGAGCGTGAAGTTTACCTGCACCTGCGTATCGACTTCAACTGGCTCTCCGTTCAGCAGGTACGGCTTGTACTTCCACTGCTTCACGGCTTCGATTGCAGCGGGAGCCAGCATCGGATGCCCGCTGACCAACTGCAGGTTTTCAATGGAGCCATCTTTGCTGATCTGCGCTTGCAGAATCACCACGCCCTGAATGCGAGCCTGACGAGCGAGCGGCGGATAAGTCGGGTTTACGCGGCGCACGAGCAATCCCTGAGAAACGCCCGAGGAAACGCGCACGCGGGTCGGAGTGGCCATCTTCGGCACCGCTACTGCGGAGGTCGAGTTGACGATTCCGCCCAGCACGCCGCTCATCGAACCACCCGGAACGCCGCCCGGGACTCCACCGACGACGCCTGCCGCAGCCATAACCGGCGGTGGCGCCTCGTCTTCCTTGATCATTTCAACTTTCTTTGGAATCTTGGTCGGAGTGCGCAGCTGACCATTGACGATGTCGGTCTGGATTACTTTCACGATCTTCACCGGCGCGGCTGCGGGCGGTGGAGGCGGTGGTGGCGGCGGGGGGGCCACCAGGAATGTCATAAGTTGCTGTTTGGGCAAGGCTTCCGTGAAAATCAGTGGAATCAAAACCATGACGCCGATGATTCCAATCTGAATGGCGAACGACACCATGGACGTCCATCCACGCTTGGTTTTTAGCCTGCCGCCGGACTCGATGAGGCTGTCTTCAAACATAGTGATTCTCCCCTACTTCAGACCCTACGGAAACTTAGACACCGACTGCTTCCCTTTTGCTCCCAGGATCTTTAGTCCGCCTTCCAAAGCCACCCGAGCCGGAAAGGCGTTCCGAGCAAATCCTTCTAAATCCTTACAAAAGAAGGCTTACCGCTTTATGAAGACAATGCCATCGGGTACATTACCTAGCTTTGCCCGGCATGGCGACCGGACGCTTACCCTTTTCAATCCGCCAATCCTGATATGCCACCAGGATGGGGGCTGCAATTGCAATGGACGAATACGTCCCGATCAAGATGCCAATTACCAGCGCGAGGCTGAAGCCACGAAGCACCTCGCCGCCGAACAAAAAGAGTGCGAGTACGGTAAGGAACGTAAGCCCCGCTGTCAAGATGGTTCTGCTTAAAGTTTGATTGATGCTGCGATTGACGATCTCCGACAGTTTTTCTCGCCGCATCAGTTTAATGTTTTCGCGGATGCGGTCAAATACCACGATCGTGTCGTTATTAGAGTAACCAATCAGGGTGAGGATAGCCGCGATCACGGTCAGGGAAATATCGGTCTTCGTCAGCGAAAACGCACCCACCGTAATCAAGGTGTCGTGAAAGACGGTGATCACTGCGGCGATACCGTAGATCCACTCAAACCGGAAACCGAGGTAAACCAGCATCCCGGCCAGCGAATAGACGGTAGCCAGGGCAGCCTGGCGCTGCAACTGGCTGCCGACCTGGGGGCCAACAATCTCAACGTTGCGTACGCCAAAATCGGAGAGGAAGAAACCGTCGTTCAACGAAACCACAGCCGCAGTATCCACGCCGGGAGCACCTTTTAGCTGGTCAATCGAGTTCAGCACCCCACTCAGCACCTTATCGCGATAGCCCACTATTCCCTGGGCCTGAGCGGTATATTTCTGATCAGCGTCGGAGCCGAGGTGAAGCGGGTCTTTTTCCATCAGGTAATTCTTGATGGTCAAAGAACTGGCATTGTTCAGGTCCTGCTTGCCCGCGGGAGCATGGGTCTCAAGCGCCTGAATGATCTTCAACTTGCCCTGATCCAGCGCCGCCTCGTTGGTTTCGCGGACGTCAAGGTCGATCAGGACTTCGTTGTCGGAGGTGGCGCCATAGCGCTGGATTTTGGCGTCGTGCAGGCCCGCGCGATCCATGGCGGCGCGAACGGCGTTGTCGTCGGGCGTATGCGAGAACCGGACGTAGACGAGCGTTCCGCCGCGGAAGTCCACACCCCACGGAATGCCATGCCAGAACAGCATGGAAAGCACCCCGGCTACGCTAAAGACCAGCGAAAAGGCCAGAAAGTACCATTTCTTGCCCAGAAAATCTATGTTGGTATTGCGAAAGAACTCCACCGGTTTTCCTAGCCCCTTCTCTGTCTATGACTTAATTAAAGATTTTGTAATTGGGAAATTTAGCAATTGTGTAATCTAAAAACTACAGTCGAACCCGTTCCTTGCTTTCAATTTCCCAATTACTCAATTACGAAATTCTCTTAAATGCTGAGCGGGTCTCCAACCTTTTTGCGGCTGAGCACCCAGTCGAAAATCATGCGCGATACGAAGACAGCGGTGAACAGGTTTGCCAAGAGACCAAACACGAGCGTGGTGGCAAATCCGCGAACCGGGCCCGTGCCGAAGATGAACAAAATCGCCGCCGAAACGATCGTCGTGACGTGCGTATCAACGATGGTGATCCAGGCGTGGCTGAAACCCTGATCGACGGCCGACGGCGGAGTCTTGCCGTTGCGCAATTCTTCTCGAATGCGCTCAAAGATCAGCACATTGGAATCCACGCCCATACCGACTGTAAGAATCACACCCGCAATTCCGGGTAGTGTCAGCACCGCCTCGAAGTAGCCCATGAATCCGAGCAGGATGATCAAGTTCAGAATCAGCGCAATGTCAGCGTTGATGCCTGCTCCGCGATAGTAGACCAGCATGAAGATCAGCACCGCCAGCATGCCGTAAACGGCGGCTCGTACACCGGCGCGGATCGAATCTGCGCCGAGTGACGGACCCACGGTGCGCTCTTCCAGATACTTAATGCCAGCCGGCAGCGCGCCGGAGCGCAGAATCATCGAAAGATCCTTCGACGATTGCTCGCTCATGCTGCCACCGCTGATCTCGCCTCGATCGCGGATCGGCTCACGGATGTTGGCGACTTCCTGCACCTTGTTGTCGAGGACCACGGCCAGGCTGTCGCCGGTGTGTGCGGAAGTAAAGTTGTAAAACCGTTGTCCACCCTCGCCCGTCAGCGTGAAGCTCACACTGGGCTGGCCGTTCTGATCGCGGCTGGGTTGCGCGTCACGCAGATCTTTGCCACTGACGGCGGAGACGCGCGATACCAGGTACCAGGACTCCCCTTCACTCTGAGTTCCGGGAGCAGCATGCCCGGGAAGAAGCATCGCGTCTGAGGGGAGAACGCCGACCGGTGTCTGGGCTTGCAGGGCGGCCTGCTGGCTCGGGTATGGTCCGCCAAGCGACTGCTTGATCTCAAGCATCGCGGTGGACTGCATGATGTCTTTCACGCGGGCTGGATCGTCCACGCCCGGAAGCTGCACGAGAATCTGATACTGCCCAAGGCCGTGCTCCTGAATTGTGGGCTCGCTCACACCCAGAGCATCAATGCGGTTGCGGATGGTCTCAATCGCCTGCGTGACTGCCTTGTTTTTCAGGTCGGAGAGCATCTGCGGCTTCATTGCCAGGCTCCACGAATTTTCGGCACCGGGGGTGATGTCGTACTCCGGCAGGCGCTCGCCCACAATGTTGAGCAAGTCCGTGCGGAATTGCGGCTGCACGCCCTTCAACAAGATGTGGTCGGGATTGTTTTGCGGATCGGGCTGGGAAATGTCGGCATAGTCGATCTTGTGGCCGCGCATCTGCTCTTTGAGAACTTCGATGGCGTTCTGCGCATCCACGTTGACGGCGTCGTTGACCTTCACCTGCAGGATCAGGTGAGTTCCACCGCGCAAATCGAGGCCAAGGTGGATGTGGTCCGTGACGGACGTGAGCAGTCCCGATCCGGAAAAACTCTTCGGAATTCCAAAAATTCCGAACAAGAAAAAGAGCAGCGTGCCGATGATGAGGACGAGCTTCCAGAGATTCTTGGTCATAAAAAAATCAGTTTCGAGTTTCTGGTATCGAGTTTCAAGAATTCAGCTTCGCAATGTACGGGAAACTTGAAAGCCGAAACATGAAACTATTTCACTTTCGCTTCTTCCTCGGCGGTGGTCACCTGCATCACCGAGGCTTTGGTCACTTCCACCCGCAAATTGTCTGGCGGAACGCGCAGATGAACCGAATCATCCTTAAGAGCGATGATGGTTCCGCGCAAGCCGCCGCTGGTGGTCACTTTGTCGCCTGTCTTGAGCTGGTCGAGCATGGCCTGCCATTTTTTCTGGCGGCGCTGCTGGGGCAAAATCAGGAGAAAGTAAAAGATACCGAAAATAAAAATAAGCGGGGCGACACCGAGCCACCCCATACCGCCGCCACCGGTCTGCACTGCCATTAAATATTGCATGCTCATGAGGACTGCGCGGATGAATCCGCGAAACTTCGCCCGCGCCACACTAGCGCCGCGGGAGCTGTTATTTCACCACGGGGTTTGGATCGACTTCGGCCGGGTTCCTTCAGCTTTCAGGCTTGAATCCGGGGAGGTCTTCCGCGGAGTCTAAGGTTTCGGTCGAGACCAGACACCAGAAAGAAAACGGGACTCTTCCCCAAGTGAAATAGAATGCCGTACCCGCCGCATAGTGTCAAGGTAGAAACTCAGGTTGTGGATCGTGTTCAAGACCTGCGCCAGCACTTCGTTGGATGCATAAAGATGCCGTAAATACGCTCGTGAGTAGCGCTGACAAACGCGGCAGTCGCAATTTGGGTCGAGCGGACCCGCGTCCTGGGCGTACCGAGCCTGCTTAATGGAGACTTTTCCTTCGGACGTGAACAAGAGTCCATGGCGCGCCGCTCGCGTGGGCAGGACGCAATCCATCATGTCGACGCCGAGGCTGGCGTACTCGATAATTTCTTCTGGAGTGCCCACTCCCATCACATAACGCGGCTGATCTGTTGGCAGGTGCTCGAGGGTGGACTCGACCATCTCGCGGGTCAGTTCGCGTGGTTCGCCGACGCTGAGGCCGCCGATGGCGTAGCCGGGAAAGCCGATCTCGATCGTGCGCTCGGCGGATTCCTTGCGGAGGGCACGGTCCATTCCGCCCTGGACGATGCCGAAGAGGGACTGGGTGGCATCAGTTCCAGGGTTTCGAGTTTCGGGTTTCGAGTTTCGAGAATCTGGGCCGCTCGAAACTTGAACCTCGACACTTGAAACAGTCTTCCATGGCACTTCGTGCTTGTGGTCCTCAAAATATTTTTTGCTGCGCGCGGCCCAGCGCGCGGTCAGTTCCATCGACGCCCGGACGCGGGAGGGGTCGGCGGGATACTCCGTACACTCGTCGAACGCCATGATGATGTCGGCGCCGAGCCCAATCTGAGCTTCCATGGCGCTTTCCGGGCTGAAAAAGTGAGAAGAACCATCGAGGTGCGAGCGGAACGTGACGCCGTCTTCGGTGAGCTTGCGTAGTTCACTCAGACTGAAAACCTGAAAGCCGCCAGAGTCGGTCAGGATGGAGCGCCGCCACGACATGAATCCATGCAGGCCGCCCATGCGACGTACGGTTTCCACTCCGGGGCGCAGGTAGAGGTGATAGGTGTTGCCGAGAATGATGTGCGCGCCCAGCTCTTCGAGAGTGTCCTGCGGAACACCCTTCACGGAGGCCACCGTGCCGACCGGCATGAATACCGGCGTCCGGACTTCGCCGTGGGGCATCAGGAGGCGCCCGGTGCGGGCTTTGCCGCTCGTCTTGTCGATGTGGAAGGAGAGGGACATTCTCTGGGATTGTAGCAACGCGGAGCTGTCAGCACTCAGCCGTCAGCGTTCAGCCGTCAGGGTTCAGTCATCAGCATTCAGCTCGAGGCATGGGGATGGGTTTCAATCGGCGATCTAAAATCTTCAATCTGAAATGCTAACGATCTCACTGCGAATGTCCTCGCCTTCGAGTGTGAGCCTGCCGACGCTAATGGGGAGCTTGAAACGCCGAGGTCCCGCGCTGCCGGGATTGAAATAGAGCACGCCATTGCGCGTCTCTTGCTTGGGGACGTGGCTGTGGCCTGAGATGACCACGCGGAATCCTGCGGCTTCTGGCTTGAGGTGGAGTTGCGCGAGATCGTGCAGCACGTAGATGGAAATGACGCCAAGCTCGACAACTTCGGTATCTGGCAGCTTGCGAGCCCAGGCGCCTTTATCAATGTTGCCGCGAATGGTGGTTACCGGTGCAATCGTGGCAAGCGTTTCGAGAATCTCGGGTGCGCCAACGTCGCCCGCATGAATGATGTGCTGAGACCCGCGCAGAACTTCGAGCGCTTCGGGGCGAAGCAGGCCGTGCGTGTCGGAGATGACGCCGATGAGGATTGCAGTTCTCAGTTCTCAGTTCTCAGTTCTCAGTTCTCAGTTCTCAGTTCTCAGGCTCTGACTCGGGTTTGGCTTACTTGCTTTTCATTCTTGCGACAAACTTGCCGATGCTGACGACAGCTCGGCCCACTGTGCCTCGTCCGAGCTCTTGCGCAGCGTCGCGCGCCGTAACGCGCAATGTGTAGAAGCGTCCGTCGAAGGACTCCAGCGCCGCCTCCGCCTTGATTTTGGAGCCGATCCCGCTGGCGGCACGGTGTTCGATGTTGATGGACGTGCCGACTGTGATCTCGTCGCCCTCGCAGTAGGGCTGTAAGGCTTGAAAGGCAGCCGTTTCCATCAACCGGATCATGTCGGGAGTCGAATACACCGGTGGCAACTCCGGATGGTGCGACGTGAGCGTGTGCTCGAATGGGACCGTCTCTTCCGCCTCTCCCCGAGTACCGATGGGAATGTCTTTCACGAAATTGTGCCTCCAAAACAAAGAGCCAAGGATTCTCCGAATCCGTTGGCTCGAACTTGTTTTAACTCTTCGACCTACGCAGCCGCCACGGCCGTCCGCCGGGCGTCAATTCCATCCAGCGCCTGCCAGAGCCAGCGCGCCGCGTCTTCTGCCGCGTCAAGAGCAGCTTCGGCAGCTTCGGGCTTGGCGGCGATGCGCTTCTCAAGCTGGCTGCGCCACACGTTCGAGTGATACACATCGGCCGTCGCGTGCAGAGAGAAGTAGCCGCAGGTCTTGTCGTCGGCTCCGTACATTTCGCGGAGACCGCGCTCTTTTTCCTTCGCGATGCGGGGCACCTGGGATTCGTAGGTATAGAAAGCAGCGAGCGCATCCTCGGCCGAGCCTTCATTGGCAACGGTGATGAAATGACGGATGAGCTGGCGAATCTCGAGCACCGGGGTGTGCCACTCAAGATTGCGGGCCGAGCCCATCCCCTCGGCGAAATCGAGCCATAGCTCCGAGTGCGGCACGGAATCGCGCCCGGGCCGCCCTTCGACGCCTTTTTCGTCGCACATGTTGGCGAGCACCGCCCCGCGCAACTCACCGTCTTCAAGGCGCATGCCGAAAGCGGCCAGGTAGGAAGGAAACGCTTCGACGTGGTGGAAGTACTGCTGCGCGTATTCGCGCAGATCTTCGCGGGTGAGCTTGCCCGCCGACCATGCCTGGTAGAAAGGATGGCACAGCAAGTCATACTTGCCGATGCGCGCCTCTAGTTGCTCGAAGAATTCCGCCGTATTCATGATGCCTCCTGTGATTTTTCGGCCTGTATGACGAGCGGCTTGCGTAACCAGTATGACTGCCCAATATACGGACGTCGCGGCGCGGCGGCAAGTGATGAAGATCACTCCGGCTGCCAAGTTGCTAGAATGAAAGAAGTAACACCGAACATTAATTTTTGGGGTTCGCTGGGTTCGCTTTTCAATGCAGTTCACGGAACAATTCGACATCGTTGTCGTCGGCGCCGGTCATGCCGGGTGCGAGGCCGCGATGGCCTCCGCGCGCATGGGTATGAAGACCGCGCTCTACACACTGAACGTAGACCTGATCGCGCAGATGTCGTGTAACCCCGCAGTTGGAGGGATCGCTAAGGGCCATCTCGTGCGTGAAGTGGACGCGCTCGGCGGCATCATGGGCGAGATCACAGACGCGGTTGGGATTCAGTTTCGCTTGCTCAATACTTCCCGAGGCCCGGCTGTTTGGTCGCCACGCGCTCAGTGCGACAAGCAGGCCTATCGCCTGAAGATGCGCGAAGTGCTCGAGTCGCAGCCGAATCTGAAGATCAAGCAGGCGGAAGTTGCGGATCTGATTGTGGAGGGGGCTTCCGGCTCCTCGCTTCCGGCTTCCGGAGAGCCGAGCACTCAGCATTCAGCATTCGGCACTCAGCCAGACGAGTCCGGAAGCCGAACGCCGGAAGCCGGGCGCCGGGTGCTAGGGATTCGTCTTCGCGACGGACGCACCGTCGGTGCGAAGGCCGTCATCATCACTACCGGAACTTTTCTCAACGGGCTCATTCACTGTGGAGAACAGCAGTATCCTGCTGGACGTTCGGGCGAACCGGCCGCGGTGCTGCTCGGCGAGTCGTTAAAGAAGTTGGGACTGCGCGGTTGTCGGCTCAAGACCGGCACACCGCCGCGCCTCGATGGACGCTCGATCGACTGGTCGCGCTTCCCGGTGCAACCGGGCGATGTCGATCCGACGCCATTCAGCTTCCGGACGAAGCGCGTGGCGCATCACGATTCGCAGGTGCCTTGCTACATCGCGTGGACCACGGCGGAGACCCATCGCATCATTCGCGAGAACGTGCACCGGTCGCCGATGTACAGCGGGCAGATTCAATCGATTGGGCCGCGCTACTGTCCGTCGATCGAAGACAAGATCGTGAAGTTTCCTGACAAGGAAATGCACCAGCTCTTCCTTGAGCCCGAGGGGCTGAACACGCATGAGATTTACGTGAACGGTATGAGCACTTCGCTGCCGGTCGAAGTGCAGATGGAAATCCTGAAGTCCATCCCGGGCCTTGAGAACGCGGAGATGTTGCGGCCCGGCTACGCCATCGAGTACGACTCGATCGATCCTACGGAGCTTGAGCGCACGCTCGAAACGCGCAAGATTGCTGGCCTCTTTCTGGGCGGGCAGATCAACGGCACTTCGGGATACGAAGAGGCCGCGTGCCAAGGATTGATGGCCGGCATCAACGCGGCGCTGCAAGTGAAGCAAGAACCGCCACTGATTCTCGACCGCACCGAGGCTTACACCGCGATTCTGATTGACGATTTGATCTCCAAGGGCACGAACGAACCCTACCGGATGTTTACATCGCGGGCCGAGTTTCGCCTGCATCTGCGGATCGACAACGCTGATCGACGCCTGACTCCTCACGGCCGACGCATTGGATTGATCTCGGATGGCCCCTGGTCAGATTTTCAGGCGAAGCAGGAACGGCTGCAGCGCCTGAAGAAGATGGTGGAAAGCACGAGACTGACGAGCGCAATGCTGGGAAAACTGGACAGCGCTTGGCATTCTGAGGAACGCAGCGACGAAGATTCGGCGGCCGGCGGAGCGGAGATCGCGGGCGATCTGAGTTCGGCAGCCGGCCAACCGATCGCGCAGTTGTTGAAGCGTCCCGAAGTCACAATCGAGCGCCTGGTGCCAGTTCTGAGAGAACTCACGCCAGAGTTTTTTGCAAGAAGTTCCTCAGCGACCTCGGCGTCCTCCGCGTTGAAGCTTTCTTCCGATGTCAGAAACGAACTGAAGTCCGTCGAGACCGAAATCAAGTACGAAGGCTATCTGCTGCAGCAGCAGCGGGCCATGGAGCGGCTGAAGAAATCTGAGCAGCACACGATTCCGGACTGGTTCGACTATCGCTCGGTCAGTGGGCTTTCGCGAGAGATGCAGGAAAAGCTGTCGAAGGTGCAGCCGCGTACGATCGGGCAAGCATCGAGAATTCCTGGGGTCACTCCTGCCGCAGTATCGCTGGTGAATGTCTACATCGAAATTCAGGCACGCCGCCGCGATCAGGCTGCAGCGCTCTAGATAGGATACTTCGGGAAAAACCGTTTGTTGAAGTCGTCCGGAACCGATTTTTTCCAGTGATACTGGCTCGTAATATAGCTGGCGACCTGCTTGGCATTCAGGCATCGAAGACCACTAATCGTTGGCACATCGACATTCTCTGGGACGGCAATGACGCCTAGTTCCCACGAAATTCTGTCGGCGAATATTCCCCATTTCAGAGAAGACCCCCAGAGCGCTCCAAGGTTCGCACCAGCAAGAATCCTGGAAATACCCTTCGTCGGATTCATCACCAGTGGGGACCTTCCCTCTGCGTGTCGATGATTTTTTGCATTCTCCGCGCAGAAGAGAAAATGCTTGTCTGTCGGCAACTACCTCTGCAGTGTCCATCATCCCTCTAGTGCGGATTCTTCTGCGTCTGCAGTTCTTCCGCCAGCTTGAGTTCGCTCTCCGCTTCTTCTTTCTTGCCCATGTCGCGGTAGGTCTGGCCGAGGAGATGGTGGGTCGTGGGATTGTTGGGATCCATACTGGCTGCGCGTCGCAGCGCGCGCACCGCTAACTCGAACTCGCCCTTCTTTTCCAGAACCTTGCCGAGAAGAATGTAGGGCCCGGTGGATGTGGAATCGAGCCAGATAGAGCGCTGCAGCAGGCGCTCGGCATCCTCATATTTCTGAATGCGTGAATACGCGTCGGCGAGTTTGTAGTAAGTCGCGGCGTGTCCGGGATTGATGGCCAGTTCTTTTTGAAATTCCGCGATCGCCTCTGGGATACGCGATTTGTAGGTATACAACTCGCCGAGGAGGTAATGCACCAGCGGCAACTTCGGATCGAGGGTGGCGGCCTTTTGCGCCTGCTCTTCGGCTACGGGATCGTAGTCCTGGCGAAAAAGCATTCGCGCGGTGAACAAATAAGCGGGGGCTGAATCGGGCGGAACATCGAACATCTTGGCGAAGGCTTTGCGCGCCTGGTCATAATTCTTGGTTTGAATGTAGGAAATCCCGAGGATGTAGGCGGCGTCTACGTTCGCCCGCGGATACCAGCCCTGCACTTTTTCGAGCAACGGAATCGCGTCGGCTGGATGCCCGCCGAGGTAATAAGACAAACCCAGCAGTTGAATGGCCTCGCCATTCGCGGGGTCGGAAGCGGTCGCCTTCTTTAGATATTCAATCGCTTTTACATAATCACTTTTCTTGTAATACGCCGTGCCCAACTCGAGGGCGAGGCCCTTGGCGGCAGGGTTGCGGGCTTCGAGCGTTTGCAACTCGACGATGGCGTCATCGACTTTGCCGGCTTGCATCAGCTTGCGAGCCTCGGTGAAATCAGAGGAGGCATCCGGCGACGCTTGAGCGGCGGGTGCTTCGGGGCTTGCAGGCTGCTGCGCAACTACGCTGGCACAGAAGATCCAGACTAGAGCTCCGATCCGTGCGAGCCGCGACACAGGGGACCGCTGCATCGGTTTCATACAGGAATTAGAGCACAAACTTTGCTGCGAAAACTGGCCGAGACGACGTTACGGCACCCGATTTCTCGCGCCTTACTGCCGGCTCATCTCTTTCTGCAGTGCTTCGAGATTTTCTTTCGCCAAAGATTGATTGGGGTCAATCTGCAACGCGCGTTCAAAGTGGGATTTCGCTTCCGCCAGATGTCCCGTCTCGGCTAGAGCGGCTCCCAAGTTGGCTTCGGCGTTGGCGTCGTTCGGTTGCAACTGCGACGCCAACTGGAATTGCTTCGAGGCGTCTTCAAAGTTGTTCTGCGAGGCCAGCGCGATTCCCAGATTATAGTGAGCGTCGAAATAATCGGGGCGCGCCTTCAACGCCGTTTGCAAATATCCCACTCCACGTTCTGGGTGACCGGTTGACACCAACGCCGCGCCCAGCGCATTGTTCGCAGCTGCATCCTCCGGGCGCAGACGCACGGCCAATTGATACTCGTTGATTGCCGCGTCGAGTTTGTCCTTCGCCTGCAGCATCGCGGCGAGATTATAGTGCGCCTCGAAATCGGCTGGATTCTTTTCGACGTTATGTCGCGCCAGCGCTTCCTGCAGCACCATGCGCGGATCGCCTTGTGCCAGATCGAAATTTACCGGCAGCACTTGCAGCCAAAGATGACACATCTCATCGCTCGACCGATTTCCGCCCACGACTCGTGCCGGCGGATGATTCGGATTCAGCGGATTGTCGCTGGAGTTGTCGTACACATAGCGCAGACTCACCTTCGTGCCCTTCGGCAGGCGAACCGGCTGCTCGTAACGGTAGACAGCCTGCCAGTTCAAATTCCAGTGCGGAATGTGGATCAGCGTTTTCTTCGTGTCGTTTGGCAGCGTCGCGAACGCCTGCATGTCGTTCCCCAGATAGTGCGCGTGAGGGTAGATCGCCATCAGGTCGACGTCGATGGGCAGGGTGAAGTCGTCGGTGACAAGAAAATCCTTTTGTCCCGCGGGAATGTCGAGCTTCAAATCATTTTCGAGTTGCAGCAGCATCGGCACCTTGGTCGCGGGCTGCGGCGTGAAGTAAAGTCCGATGCTCGGCTGAATGACTTCCGGTTTCCCCGATGGCTGCAGGTGCGTGTTGAGAACGAGATCAGTTCCTGGATCGAGTCGCAGCGCCATTCCCTCCGGCTCAACGTAAGGGACGGTTCCGGGTTTCCAGAAGAGCAGATGGCTGTCGGGATCGAAGACCTGCGACTCGATGCGGATCTCCATGCCGCCGAAACCCGCGCCGGGCTCGGTTTCTCGCTTGCGCAAAGCTTCTGCCCGATCCACGAGAATATTCGCGTGATGGACGTAGCGCTTGTCGCCCGGACGAATCTCAACCGCCTTCACCCAGCGCGTCTGCTTGATGGGAACGGGAAAAATAAAATTCCAGTATGTATCAGTGCCTTGCGGCGGAAGGGTCAGTGGCTTCGTCGCGTTGAGAATCAGGTCGGGCTTTCCGAGGCGCCATCCCTCTACAAATTTCGGCTGCGCGGGCAGATCGGCTCGGTCGCCTTCGACTGCTCCCTGTTCGACCCAGCGCTCGATCAATTTGATTTCTGATTCCGTCAGGCGTAGTTCGTCGGCGAATTTCAGCTCTTGAGGCTCAGGGAGCCACGGTGGCATCGCGCGCGATCGCGTCACCTCTGCAATCTGCCGCGCATGCTTCTTCGCGTCGGAATATGTGAGCAGCGAAAAAGGCCCCGCCTCGCCTGGCCTGTGACAAGTGGCACAAGAGCGAAACATGATTGGGGCGATGTCGTGGTTGAACGTAACCTGCGACGACTCGGAAGGAGATGTTTGTGACGGAGCACGCTTGGCGGCTAGTATTCCAACCACGGCCAGGAGTATGGCTAACGACAGCAGAACGCGGCGCCACGAGTTCAATCGAGGTCCGAGATGTAGCATCCCACTCCCCTGACTTCGTCTTTGGCTAAAGCGTTGCCCGTCAACGCGGCATGGATCGCATCTTCCAGTTCGTGGGTGGTGGGCGCAGCCCGGGCACGGCTCAAGTCGAAATACCTGTCATCGATGCGGCCGTCATAAACCAAGCGGTGTTCTCGATCGAAGACCGCTGCTTCAGGAGTGATTTGGACGCGGCTCAGTTTGGCGAGAGCGTGCTCGGGATCGCGCAGCGCAGGCAGGTGGTATCCGTAGTCCGCCAGATATTTGCGTATCAATTTCGGCGAGTCGCTCTTGTCGGGATCAACGAGCCAAAAGCTTGCCAGGTCGGCATACTGTTTGCTGATGCGCTGGATCTCCGGTGCATAGCGGCTTGAGACCGGGCAGTCGCGCCGAATAAATATAAGTACTGTCAGCTTGCCAAGTTCTGCCCTGAGGGGATTGACTGCGTGGCCGTCGAGATCGAGTCCGGTCTGCTGTGCGTTCGCGATGGCACAACCGACCAGCAGAGCCGCAACGACCAACATCAGCCGGAACCGGAGTCTCCGCATAGGATCTCGCCCACAGAATCAGTCTGAATTCTAAGAGCGTCCGGGATGAGTGTCCATCCCGCCAGTCCCGTGGAAGCGCGGAAAGAGAAATCCGGTGCTTCGCCGGTAAGAGGCATATTCCTCCCCGAATTCAGTGGCCAGTAGACCCTCTTCACGCATGGCCTTGCGCGAGTGCGCTGCGAGCAAGAACACGACGGCTAGAATTCCGCGCCATTCTCCAATCACCAGGGACGCACCAACACATCCCAACAACATTCCGGTGTAGATGGGATGGCGGATATACGGATAGGGCCCGGAGCGAATCAATTGATGGCCTTCTTTCAGTGTGACGCGCGCGCTCCAGTATTCCCCGAGGCAGTATCGCGCCCAGATCGCAAGTGCCACACCCAGCCAGGTCAAAGCGATTCCAGCCCAAGCAATCCAGGTTTCCTGAGGGATGAAGCGCAGTCGCAGCGCACCGATTCGGAGCCAGTTGGAAAACAGCAGGTTGTACGCCAGCACCACGACAACCAGAGTGATGAGACGGTCTACAGATTTTTCACGCGCCTTGGTGCGCTTCACGCGCAACCACGTGATCCCCCAATATGCCATGAACAGGTACCAGGGATACAGTTCCATCTGCCACAGAGTCAGTATCTTCATGCGTCTCCTTTCGCGCGGCCGTCAGCCTTGGCGATGCGGCGCAGATGCCGGATCCACTCACACTCAGTCTTGATCTGCTTTCGCATGTGGCGGACAATTTCTGCACCGAACTTGCCGAGTTCCATGTTGGCCTGCAAGACCGCAAGCCTCTCGTCGCGGTGCTGCAGGTACTTTCCCCGTCGCTCTAGAATCGTCTCTCGGACGTGCGGCTTTAACCCCGCGAACAGCCCCACCCTCAGGTGGAACGAGTCTTCCGACGACGCGTCGGCCTCGGTGAATTCGTTGAGCCGCTCGAACAGGTTGCGGCGGCCGTCAGCCGTCAGGACGTATTGTTGCCTCGTCTGCCCGCGCTCTCCGGGGACTGCCTTCTTCGTGACCCAGCTTTGCTCGAGAAACCGGCGCAGCATGGGATACACGAGATTGTTGTGCAGCGCCTCCTGGCCCATAATCCACCCGGCCTCGCGTTTGATCTGGTACCCGTACTTGGGCCCGCCCAGCATCATCGACAGGAGTAATAGGTCATTCATGACAGTGTCAATTTTGATCTAATGATGACATCGTTGTCAAGAAGGATTGGAAGCCCAAGCCGAAGACCTAAGACCGAAGACCCAAGACCGACTTCACCCGCTACAATGGCCTGAGCATGATTGCCCATCTGCGCGGGAAATTACTGGCAAAACATCCTAACCAGGCCATTGTCGAGACGGCCGGCGTTGGCTACGACGTGACCATCAGCGTGCCAACGTTCTCCGACCTGCCGGCAGTTGGGGCCGAGGTCGCGCTCTACATCCACACGCACGTCCGCGAGGATCAGATAGCGCTATATGGATTCCTGCGTCCCTCAGAGAAGCTGCTGTTCGAGAAGCTGATTACGGTGAGCGGTATCGGTCCCAAGCTGGCAGTCACGATTCTCAGCGGCATGGCCGCCGACGAAATGGTCGGGGCGATTCGCGGCAACGACGTGGCGCGGCTCACCCGCATCCCAGGCATTGGCAAGAAGACCGCTGAGCGCATGGTGCTGGAGTTGCGCGACAAACTGCCGCAGCCGGGGCCGACAGCGGCGCCGGCGGTTCCGGCCATTAGCGCTACGGAAGAAGATGTACTTTCAGCACTGCTGAATTTGGGATACCAGCGTGCTGCCGCAGAGAAAGCCCTGGCGGTCGTGACGAAAAACGGCAAGGCCGGGACGTTCGACGCAATGTTTCGCGATGCGCTCGGCGCACTGTCGAAGTGAATGCAAGTCATGGGCAGATATCCGACACTTAACGCGAGCCTTCGCGAGCAACTGAGACGAATTAAGCCAAGCATCTCGGGCCGACTGAATTACTATCCATGTGCCGCCAAACTCAGGAACGGTGAAGTCTTGAGTTGCGTATATCTTGTCTGCGACGACCCGTTCGTGAGGATGTGGGGAGCGTATCCGGAGAAAGACTCAGGAAAGAAATGGGTTCCACTGCAGGAAGTTGTGGAAGTGAGCGACAGTCTCTTGCGTCTGCCGGCGAAGTTCGCGAATAAACTCTATAAGCACAGTGAGTCAGGGATGGGCTACACAATCTTCACGGTCCTATTTTCTGATTTATCAAGGCAGGCATACGGATGCGGCAATGCTGTGGACTTCATCCAATATCCAGAGGGCAAGGGTCCGAAAAACGTTCTATGGGTCTCCCCGCACAAGGGGAGGCATGCTGAAAACGTTCTGACCTCACCTCCCTTTTCCTGGAGCTTATATTCAGAAGAGCCTTGATCATTTTCCGATACAAAACGTGCTGAAGATGAGATTGAGAATGTCGTCGGTTGTGGTCGCCCCGGTAATCGCGTCGAGCGGGCGCAGCGCGTTGTAGAGATCGAGCAGCAGCATTTCGTGTGGGACTTTCCCTGCCACAGCATTCTTCGCGGCATCCAGCGCCGCCAGAGAATCATTGATCAATCCTTGATGGCGAATGTTCGTGAGAAAGCCAGACTCCGCCTGCGCTCCGGCTTCGCCACCGACGTGGCGCAGAATCGCGGCGCGCAGTTCGGCGATGCCTTCCCCCGTAACTGCGGATGTGCGAATGCTCTGATCGCGGAACGGTAGCAGACCACTGGTTCCCAAGTCGCATTTGTTTCCCACCACAATCACGGGGCGGCCCTCGGCGAGGCTGAGTAGTTTCTCGTCTTCCGATGCCTCTGCTTGCGACGAGTCGAGCACGATCAGCACCAGGTCTGCGTCGGCCAGAGCCTCCATCGATTTGCGAATGCCGAGGGATTCGGCTTCATCAAGGGCATCGCGAATGCCGGCCGTATCCACCAATTTCACGGGGATGCCGCCGACGGCAACGGTCTCGCTCACCAGATCGCGCGTGGTGCCCGGAGTCGCAGTGACGATGGCGCGTTCGCGCTCGACCAACCGGTTGAACAAGCTCGACTTGCCCACGTTCGGCCGGCCCACGATGGCCAGCGTCAGACCTTCATGCACGATCTTGCCGTAGGCGAAGGTGGCACTGAGTTGTTCGAGCGGCGCGCGGACATCGGCAATGTGCCGGAGGATGGTAGCGTCGGGCATCACTGACACGTCGTCTTCTGCGAAGTCGATGCCAGCTTCGAGTACAGCGATTAGCTCTACCAACTTTTGCTTGATCGGCTGCAGGCGGCGTGAGAGCGAACCTTCCAGTTGCTGCGCCGCGACCTGTGCCTGATACAAGGTCTGTGAGTCGATGAGATCGCGCACGGCCTCGGCCTGGGTAAGATCGATGCGCCCGTTGAGGAAAGCCCGCATGGTGAACTCTCCGGGCTCAGCCAGTCGGGCGCCCGCCGCAACGCAAAGTTCTACAATGTGCCGCAACACTACCGGCGAGCCGTGGGCCGAAATCTCGATGACGTCGTCGGTCGTGTAGGAGTGCGGCTTGGCAAAGTGAGTGACGACGACCTCGTCGATGCGGCGGAACTGTTCGACCAGTTCTCCGAAGACTGCTCTTCCCGGCTCTAGCTCATGCTTCAGCCGCAGCATCGGGAGTGCGATCTCGCGCGCCCTTGCGCCGGCGAGGCGCACGACGCCGATTCCGCCACGCCCGATTGGCGTGGCGATCGCGACAATCGTGTCGTCCAGGTTTGGCCCGAGGTTCACGCGCCGATTGTAACGGGTAGACTAGTCGTTAGTCGTTGGTCGATCGTCGTTAGGCACCAAGCCAACGCCTACCGACGATCGACCAAAGACCAACGACTCTTCAGGAGCATGCCATTGTCCGTCGCCGACGAACTATTACGAGCCAATGAAACATTCGCGCGCAGCTTCGATCTGGGAGATCTTTCCGTCCGCCCACGCCGCCACGTGGCCGTGCTGGCCTGCATGGACTCCCGTATTCTGTTCGAGCACTGCCTGGGCCTGCGCCCGGGCGACGCGCACATGATCCGCAATGCCGGCGGCATCGCCACCGACGACGCGATCCGTTCGCTGATCGTCTCGCATCATCTGCTCGACACGCAGGAGTTCATCATCATCAACCACACGGACTGCGGCTTGCTGAAGGTGCGCGAGGATGAGTTGAAGGCAAATTTGACGAAGAAGATGGGAGCACCCTCAGCCACACCATCGCATTTTCACGCCTTCGACGACCTCAAGGAGAACGTGCGACAGCAGATGCAGCGCGTGAAGTCGCACACGTGGATTCCGAAACACATTCCGGTGCGTGGCTTTATTTATGACGTGAAAACCGGGAAGCTGACTGAGGTTTCGGAGTAGCGAACCAACCCGGCAGGAACAATGGCCGACGTAATTGAGATGACGCGGGCGGGGGACTCCCGCGTCACCCATAAAGAGACTCCTGCGTTTCACTTGTTCGGAGTATCGTCCGACAGTTGATGGATTTCGCTGATTTCGATGGCGTGCGTGCCATTCCGCAGAAATACTTTGCCAGTGGCTTTGACGTGTTCGCCGACGAAGGGCTTGAGCGCATTCTGCCCCATGTCGGGCATCGATGCAGTCACCGGGACATAAACTGAGCCGTCACTGGTCAGAATCCCCAAAGGGGAGCCGGACTTCAAGCACATCGTGATGCACTCCTTGCTGTAGCTGGACGAAGTGGATTTTTTGTTTTGGAGGGGGCAGGCGATGTCGCGCACCAGTCCCTCCACGGAAAGTGTCCCCACTGCGGTGGAATCTGCTTCGTCGGCTGCCGCGATCAGAGACGGTAGAGCTATGCACACAAGCATCGCAAGCAGAGCGCACTTGATTTGCAGTTTGCGCATCGCAAACGGGGAGAGAATGCTTCGGAAATGGCTTGAACGTCCAACCAACATGTGTTGCTTCATACCCAAACCTCCTGAGATAACCGTTACGGTTTAGTGTTGTTTTCCCCTACAGCCGCGGTGCCGGTTTCCGCGAGTGGAACCGGAACGTATCGGCCGTCTTCTCTACTGCCAAAACTTCAAAGCCTGCCCTCTCCAGCCGCACGCCAAAGTGATCTGGATCGACCGGGACAAGCGTGTCTCCAATGTGGATCAATCGCATGAATAGACTCTGCAAGCTGTCACTGCCCACAAAAGAGCCTCCCGGCTCAATCACCCGCCAAGCCTCGCGCAGCAGCCTGTCCTGCAGCTCGGGAGAGGGCACGTGATGCAGCATCGTGAATGAAACTCCGCCCGAGAACTGGTCGTCAGGAAATGGCATGAAGGTGGCGTCCCCAGTCACTACCTCGACGTTCGAACCACGCAAGCGAGAGCGGAGTGACCTGGCCAATTCAGAGTCGAGTTCGATGGCCGTGAGCCGTTGCACCGATCGATGCAGCAGGTCGGTGGTCAGCCCGGGACCGGGCCCGAGTTCCAGGACATTCGGACCCAGGTCACAGCCAGCGAGCGCCCACGAGACCCGCTCGTGTATGGTTTTTCGCCATCGATCCGATTGGCACAACCAGTTGTGCAGGCGGTTCACGCGTCTCCCTTCGCTATAAAGCTTTCAGATCGTTGCCGCTTCAGATGGGAGCAGCATAGCGCTTGTCAGGAGTAGCGTACTTTCGATAAAGTGCCAATTGATGTCGCGAAAGCGCCAAACTGCGATTTTTCATCCTGCGCGAGATCTGCACTCTCAGATCACGACTCTGGCCCACGACTATGGGGCGGGGCATGTCATCCCGTTGCACTTTCACGACCGCGATCAGCTTGTCTACGCGTCTAGCGGTGTTATGACGATTCGCACCGGTGAAGGCAATTGGGTCGTGCCGACGCACCGGGCGGTCTGGATACCAGCCGCTGTGCCCCACACCATCACGATGTCTGGAATGGTTACGATGCGGACGCTCTATCTGAAACCGCGTTTGGTCAGGATCTTGCCACGAGGTTGCAGCGTGGTGCATGTTTCAGCGCTGCTGAGAGAACTCATTCTGCATGCTTGCACCTTGATCGTCCTCGACAAGAAGATTCCGTGGCAGGGACATCTGATCGACGTGATCGTTCATCAATTGAAAGCCATACCAGTCGTGCCCTTGCAACTGCCGAATCCATCAGATCCGAGAGCAGTCCGGGTCGCGAGGGCACTGCTGGAAGACCCGAGCGATCGACGCACCCTCAGCCGACTTTGCAAAGCTGCGGGCACGAGTAAAAGGACGATCGAGAGGCTATTTCAGCAAGACGTCGGAATAACGTTCGGTAAATGGCGGCAGCAACTTCGTCTGATGCAGGCGATGCGACTGTTGGCCGAGGGAGCAAAAGTGACTCATGCTGCTTTGGAATCGGGCTATAGCACACCCAGCGCGTTCATTTCGATGTTCCGAAAGACCTTGGGGACCACTCCGACGTTGTATTTCAAAACTGAAGGAAAGAGCAGGTGAACGCCCTACCGCGCCACGACTTTCTCAATCTCGCCGCGCAACTCCGCGTAGGGCACTGCACCGGGATGGTACCAGGCTACCTTCCCCGTCCGATCCAGTAGGACGAGCGTCGGCGTAGTCGAGGCGCCGTAAGTGTCGAAGTTCGACTTGCTGATTGGCACCGACATGTCGAGAAGACCGGAGTAAAAACGATGCCGCACGGCATCGATATACTGCAGCTCGTCCATGGCTGAGGCGTGCTCGACCTGCGCCGTGTAACCGTAGAGCCGAGTTGGCCCGATCACTTGCAGTCCCTTGTTGGCGAATTCGGAGCGCAACTGAGTAATGATCGGTGCTTCGGCCTTACAGTCGGCGCACCAGTGCGCCCAGAAGAATAGCAGTACTGGAGATCCCTTGAGTTGCGCCGGCAACTTCCCGCCCAGTTCCTGATCCGACTTCAGTGCTGGCGCGAGCTTTCCCTGGAAGGAAAGCAGATTCAGGTTCTTCTGCAACCGATCGTGGATGGAAGTGTTCCCATAGGTCCGAAGCGCCGATTGGAGTAAGGTGATCGCCTGAGTTCGTTCGCCACGCGCGGCCAGGACCTGGGATTGAATCTCCAGGGCCGCGCCGAGTGCGAGGGGCAAATGCGGTTCGGCATCGAGCGGGCGCTGCTTCAACAGTTCGAGCGCCTGAGCTTTGGTCTCCTTGGCATAGGCAGCGGCTTTGTCGTTCTGCCCCTGTTCGAGCGCGGCTCGCCCAAGCCACGAATAGGCCTCGAGATATTGCGGGTCGACGCCCCGTTGGTTGCGATAGGAGTTCAGCTCCGACTCAGCGGCGGAGAAATTATTGCGCGACAAAGCGACCCGCACGTCGTACACAATGTCGGCCCACGCCATTGAAGCCGTGAGTAAGACCGAAACCAGCAGAATCCTCGTTCGCATATTCAAATGATGAATCCTAAGCCCAAAAGTGGCAAGTCGAGGGCAATATTTCGAAGCACAAGACTCAGCATAACATCCATCATATCAATTGTTTAGCCACAGCCTACAGCAATATATGTAGCTATTTTGAGGCACTTTCTTTACAATTTAATTGCGTTTGACTTTAGAGCACTTCGCAGTAAAGCATCTCCGCTTAACCCAGCGCGTGACCTGCCTGCAGAAGACCCGAAAGTTTCAGCGCTACATCAAAGAAAAAGGAACAGTGCAACATCATGGAAACAGGAACAGTGAAGTGGTTTAACGACGCCAAGGGCTATGGATTCATCAGCCGCCAGAACGGCGAGGATGTCTTCGTGCATTTCTCCGCCATTCAGGCCAGCGGTTTCCGCAGCCTGCAGGAAGGTCAGCAAGTACAATTTGACGTGGTCAAAGGCCCCAAGGGCTGGCAAGCAGAGAACGTCAAGGGCGTCTAACACCGCTTCCGAGTAACAATTCGAAAATGAGGGCGGCCAGAAATGGCCGCCCTTAGTTTTTTGCGGGCTTGACTTTGACAGTACGCAGCGTTATAGTACTTTACGTACTATTGATGAGCCTTTCGCAGCCATGACGGCCTCAAAAACTCCTTCGCTCGGTTACGCCCTCCTGGGCTTACTTCAGCACCAGCCTGCGTCTGGATACGACCTCCGCAAAACCTTTTCGGCGACGTCGATGAAAACCTACAGCGATAGTCCGGGCGCGATCTATCCGGCGCTGGGCCGGCTGGAAAAACAAGGACTGATCCGAGGCACTGTGGAAGAAGGCTCCGGCATGCGGCGGAGACAGATTTTTCGGCTGACGGCGACTGGGGTTGCCGAACTCAAGAAATGGATCGTGCGCCCTGTCACCCGCGAAGATCTGATTTGGGGCCAGCAGGAGATCATGCTGCGCTTCGCCTTTTCGGAGAAAGCGGTTGGTCCGGCTGCCTCTGCGGCGTTGGCCAAATCTCTCGAAGCTGCGCTCAAGATCTATGTCAAAGAACTTCACGAAGAATTAAAGGCAAGCAAACACATGATGCCCACTTCGGCACGTTTGGCGTTCGAAGGTGGCATCCGGGGGACCGAGTGTTTGCTCGCCTGGGCTCACTACGCCATCAGCACGTACGAAAACGAAAATAAAGGAGGCGCGTCATGACATTCCCCAAAATAATCCTGCGAGTTTTGCTCGCCTTCGTTGGCACCCTCATCGCTTCGATGATCGCCGGACTGCTGGTTCCCATCAGGCCCTTCCCGGCACCTCACTTTCTTGAATGGATGCTTTTGACCAATCTCGTGTCGGTGACGGCGCTCTCGATCGTGGCGGTACGCGTCGAGTGGCGCGGATGGAAAATGGGCGCTGCGATCGCAGCCGTACCGGTCACTCTCGCTGCCGTAAATCTGCTTGAGGGAGCCGTCTTCCTGAAAAGTTCTGCGATGGAGTTCGGGCGAATTTTTATCTACACGCTGGTCTCGTCGATCCTCGTCGTTCCCATGTGGATGCTGCTCTTCGGCAAACGGGATGCCGATACAACCGAACATTACCATCCCATTCAGGCGCAGACGCGCGGTGAACGAGTGTGGAAGTTCGTGCTGTGCGACCTCACCTACCTCTTCCTTTACTACGGGACAGGGCTGATCATTTTTCCGTACGTAAAGGATTTCTACGCCACGCAAACCTTGCCTACGCTGGGGACGATCGCCACGTTGCAATTGCTGGTTCGCGGGCCCATATTCATTCTGTTCTGCCTGGCCCTGACCCGGATGCTTGGAATGCCAAGACTGAGTGGCGCGCTGGTGGTGGGATTGGTGTTCACGCTCCTGAGTGGCCTGGCACCGTTGCTGATGCCGAATCCCTACTTTCCGGACTCGGTTCGATGGGTGCACCTCTGCGAGGTGACCAGTGAGAACTTTGTATTCGGGGCGATCGTCGCGTGGTTGTGGGGCCAGACCACCTTGGCACAACCGCTGGCTCTGCGACACGCGGCCTAGGCCTGCATTGCAAGCGGGGCTATTGTTGTTGGCTTCGAATCAGAACCACGTCGGAGTCGGTGTGTCCGCGGACCATTGCCAGCTTGCTTCCGTCGGGCGACCAGTGAAAGTCCCAGATGTGCTCGGCCTTGAATGACGTCAGTTGCTTGCCGGGAGAACCGTCGAGCGGCTGTTGCCAGAGGTTGTCGGCGCCATTTTCACGAATCGTATAGACGAGAGACTTGCCGTCCCGCGCAAAGCGGATCAGATTCGTGACGCGCGGCCGCTGAAAATCCATCAGCTTGATGGCCGCGCCTGTGTCAGCGGAAACCAGCGCGATTTTTTCCGCGTGCCCGGCGGCATGGTCAATTGTGGCGAACGCCAGTGTGCGCCCGTCTGGAGAGACATCGAAAAAACCAGCGGCGGGGATGTCCGAGACTTTTCGCGCCGCACCTCCCTCGATGGGCACCTGCATCGGTTGCCCAGTTCCTCCATCCTGATAATAAACCGACCGGGAATCCGGCGCACAGACAGGCATATTGACAGCCTTTTCGTGGGTGAGCTGCTTTAGATTTCCTCCGGAACTGTCGGCTCGCCAGACGTTCTGGGTGCTCTTGCCCTCGAGCAAACCAAGAATGAACACAACGTAGCGTCCGTCCGCGCATTCCCAGGGATCCCCGGTAGCGGATGCTTGCGCGGTCGCGAGAGTGCCCTTTGCTCCCGTGACTGGGTTCACCCACTGCAACTGGTTGTCTTTGTCGTGCATCAGACGTCCATCGTGCGTCCAGGTAAAGTTCGTAAACACCCCTGCGGGTGCAACGGGACGTGCATCGGCGCCTCCTGAGGTCGCGGACATCACTTCGAGATTCCAGCGACCTTCGCTCAGCACGGTCGCCAGCACTTGTCCGGTCGCCGCAACGCTCAGGTCAGAATAGTTGTTGGTATCGCGCGTAAGGGGTTCGATCTTGCCTTCGGGATACACCACAAACACGATTTGCTGCAGGTTGAAATTCGAAGACCGGGTCCGCTCCAGCACCAGCAGTCCGTTCCCGTCAGGCAGCCACGTGGGGTTGGCGAGAGCGGAGTCCGAACTCAGTACCAGATGTTGCTGGCCACTGCGGGCATCGACCGCCATCAGTCCAGTCAGAGCGTCGCCCGGCTGATTCGCCATGCAGAGGATCGTCTTGCCATCCGGCGACCACGCGGGACTGTAAAGTCCCTGAGAATTGGATCCGCCGGTCAGTACCGTTTCCTGGCCATCGTCGAGGGAGCGCACAATCAGCCGATACTTTCCCGGGTCGGGATTGTCGTAGCGCATGAAGGCAATCCGCCGTCCGTCCGGTGAAAAGGTGATGTTGGAATCCACATCTTCCGCGAGCTTCTCCGCGGTGCCGCCAAGAAGGGGCGCTCGATACAAATATTTCAACTGCGCGTTTCCGGGATCGCTGCGGACGAAGTAAAGGTAGTTGCCGTCGGGCGAGAAGCGCAGCCCGTTGTAATACACATCGGCCGGTGGTTGCACCTGCGTATTGCTATTGGTGGGAACATTCCGCAACCACAAGCTGGCAAAGCCGTTGCTGTCGCGCATCAGGCTGAGGGTGTATTTTCCGTCGGGGGAAATGGCGACCAGCGCCGCGTTGCCATCCTCAGTCAGCTTGGTCACGGTGAAATTGCGGAACGGCCGCACCGGATGCCGCGTAAGCAACGAGTAGACGCCATAACCGGCCGCAAGCAGCACGACGACACCGAGGAGCATCGCAAGGCCCGTTCCTATTTTGTGCCGCCCTGCCGCAGCGACGACGGCCGAGGAGGAAGTACGTGCGACCGACGCCGCAGGCATAGATCGTGAGGCGGCGGCACCGCCTGCAACTTGAACTGAGGCGGACCCGGCAGGCGCCGCGCCTTTCTTCCCCGACTCGACATCGCGCTTCAGCCGCTTCAGATCGCCACGCAGATCGGCGGCCGACTGGTAGCGCAGGTCGCGATCTTTCTCGAGCAACTTCTCGATAATCTCCTGCAGTTTGGACGGCAGAGTTGCATTCAACTGCAGCATGGGAGCTGGATCGAGTTCGAGGATCGCGTGAAAGACCACTGCCGACGTCGCGCCCGCGAAGGGAAGCTTTCCGGTCGCCATCTGATAGATGACTGTGCCCAGCGAGAACAGGTCTGTGCGAGTGTCGAGCTCTTCTCCGCGTGCCTGCTCGGGCGACATGTAGGCGATCGTGCCGACAGTCGATCCGGGACTGGTTAGATTCGCTGGACGCGGTGACTCTTGCGTGGCGCCGATGGTAGTCATCTCCATCTCACGACGGGTGAGCTTTGCCAGACCGAAGTCCAGTACTTTCACCTGCCCGCGTGGCGTAAGAAAGATGTTCGCCGGCTTGATGTCGCGGTGGATGATTCCCTTGCTGTGCGCAGCATCGAGTGCGTCGGCGAGTTGGATCGCGATTTCCAGCAACCGGTCGGTCGGCAGAGGGCCAGCAGCCAGCTTGTAATCGAGGTTCTGACCCTCGAGTAATTCCATGGCGATGAAGGATTGATGCTCGCCGTTCTCACCGGGAGCGTTCTCGACCGCGTAGATCGTGCAGATGTTCGGGTGATTCAGTGCAGAGGCTGTGCGCGCCTCGAACAGGAAGCGGTCGAGCGCGTTCTGATCCCGCGAGAGTTGAGGTGGCAGGAACTTCAAAGCGACCTTGCGCCCCAGCGTGAGGTCTTCCGCCTCATAGACCACACCCATCCCACCGCTGCCCAACTGGCCGGTGATGCGGTAGTGCGAGATGGTCTGGTTGATCATGCGCCGAACTTTGGGAGTCTCATCTTAGGTTGGAGGAAAAGCGTGAGTCAAACTCACTTCGCATTCGGCAAGGCTTGATTTTGTTCTTTCTCCAGGCGGTCAACCATTTCCTTCGGCAGTCCGTGCAGTAGTTCGAGAAACGCGGCATTGGTCCAGCCGAAGCCAACCACGTTCATCTCGTAGCCGAGTTCGACGTGCGCCTCTGACGAGCGAGTGACGACGTTGTACTTCTCGCGAATGTTGCCGTCGCGCCGGAAATTCTCCGCAACTGTGGAAAGAAATTCGTAGGAGACGCGATCTGCATCTGTATTGAAGCCGTATCGGCGCAGACCGTCGATGGCTACCATTTCGATGTTTCCCCAGCCGTAGGGGAGGTCCCACTGCGCACCGGTCTCCTCGTTGCTCATGGGAAGCCCGCCGGGGCGCTCGAACCCTTTCAAATTTGCGACGACGGCCTTCGCCTGCTCGGGCGTCGCCAGCCCTGCCCACAGCGGGTAGAAGATGGTCGCGTACTCGTACTTCGACATCCGCTTCGTCATAAAGTTGAAGTCGAAGAACAGGCCTTGCTCATCGTTCCACAAATAATGGGTGATCAGCTTCTTGCGATCCTCGGCCCGTTTGTTCCATTTCTTCGCATCGTCGCCATGGCCAAGCCATAGGCTGATCTGCTCCATATCCTTTTCGTTCTTATAGAGCAGGCTATTGAGACAGACGGCGGCATAGTGGTGCGTTGCTGAACCGAAGGGCCCGAAGCGGAAGCTCACGTCGAAGCCGGATTCCCGCATGGAGCGGTCGCCCTTGTAATATTCCGAGCTGAGTTTGAACTGGCGCGCCTTCTCACACTCCGCGCGCGCCATGGTTTGTGGAATGTCGCAGACTTGCAGAGAATATGGCGAGCCTGCCACGGGCTGTGTGGTGCCGGTCTTGGTCTCAACTACATAGTCATCGGCTTCGGCGGGATGAAAGAAAAAATATCCGGCCACTTTGCGATAGAAGCCGGACTCATCCTGCACAGCCTCAGCGGGAGGCCCGTCGCCAAAGTCGTAATAGCGCGACAATCCCGTATCGCCCGCGAGGTGCGGATCGTGCGTCCACATCTCGTAGTCTTTGTTGAGATCAGCGTAGGCGCGCTCGAGCCAAACCTTGTCTGGCGGACCTTCTTTGTGCGAGGCCCGGTAGACATCCATAAACATCGAACTCACGAACGGAGGCTGCGACCGCGTCAGATAGTAGGTACGATTCGCATTGAGCATCGCGCCGTATTGCTCAATCTCAAAAAAGAAATTGTCCACCATGCCCCGCGCCAACTCGACGCGCCCGGCGCGCAGCAGACCACGAATAATGAAGTAGCTGTCCCACCCATACATCTCGTTGAAGCGTCCGCCGGGCACCACATATTTGTTTTCGAGGTAGAGCAAGCCGTGAGGCTGAACTTTGGCAGTATCAATTTCGCCCAGGTGGTGGATCTCGATCGGCAAATGTTCGACGCGTACGTTGCAGTCGGCGGCGAGCTTCTGCACAGCGGGCGGCTCGGCAAATCCCGCGGGCAAATACAGAACGGGAGCCACTTTGATCTTGGGGTCAACCACGCTCTTGCAATCGGTCATGGAGCGAGTCAGCGTGTCCCACGCTGAAGAAATGTAGGTGAGGATCGGCTTTAGGCCCTGGCCTTCGGATGCCTTTGTCCCGGCAGTCTGGGCATTGGCAACGACGCTGCCGCAGACCATGACGACAACAAAACAAGGAAAAGCGAGAAGAGAACAGCGAGGTGCCTTCGAATAATGAATGCTCATAGTCAGGGACGGGAGCTTCGCCATGATAACCGCGCCTGTAGAGAGTTCCAAACTAATAGTGGTGAATACGTCATTTCGCGCGAGCCATCACGCCACCCAAACCCCCAGTCACTGCAATTTTGGTTTATTCTAGCTAGTTTGCCGTTGGCTGTCCGAGGGGGAACAAGTGAACCGAACTCATGCAGTCGTGCGTTTTTTCCTGTCGTTGACAGTTTTTCTATCCGCAGCCGCAAGTTGGACGCAGGTTCCTGAAAGCACTTACCAAGACATGCACTGGCGCATGATTGGCCCGTTTCGCGGAGGCCGCACCCGCGCCGCCGCGGGCGTGCCGAGCCAGCCCAACGTGTTTTATATCGGACAGGTGAACGGCGGCGTCTGGAAGACGGACGACTTCGGCCGCACCTGGAATCCAATTTTCGATCACGAGCCCACGCAGTCGATCGGCGCCATCGCGGTCGCCGCTTCCGATCCCAATATCATTTATGTCGGCAGCGGCGAAGGACTGCATCGCCCCGACCTCTCCGTCGGCAACGGCATTTACAAATCCACCGACGCGGGACGAACGTGGACTCATCTTGGTTTGGTTGACGGTCAGCAGATTCCCGCCCTCGCCGTCGATCCACGCGACCCCAACAAAGTCTTCGCTGCGGTTCTTGGGCATCCGTACGGGCCTAGCGAAGAGCGCGGACTTTATCTCTCCACCGACGGCGGGCAAAACTGGAAGCGAGTCATCGCGAAGGACGAAAACACCGGGGCTTCCGATGTTGAAATCGATCCCGCGAATCCCGACGTTGTGTACGCCTCGATGTGGGAGGTCCGGGAAGGACCGTGGGAAGACGGCAACGAATTCAACGGAGCAGGCGGAGGACTGTTCAAGTCCACCGATGGCGGTTCGACATGGCATCAACTGACGGGCGGCTTGCCGAAAGATCTTTCGCAGATTTATGTCGCGATCGCGCCGAGCGATCCGCGGCGTCTGTATGCGACTCTCTCGCAGGCTTCGGGGAAGCTTGGCGTCTATCGCTCCGATGATGCTGGTGAAAACTGGAGTCAGATTACAACCGATCCCCGTCCAGCCGGGCGAATTGGCGGCGGCGATCTCTCCATCCCGAAGGTCGATCCAAAAAATCCCGATCTGCTCTATATAGTCAGCACGGTCACAATGCGATCGAGCGATGGCGGCAAGACTTGGGTGGGATTCCGCGGCGCACCCGGTGGCGATGACTACCAGAACCTGTGGATCAATCCCAACAACGGCAACATTATTCTGATTGTCAGCGATCAAGGCGCGATCATCACGGTGAACGGCGGCGCGAGTTGGAGTTCGTGGTACAACCAGCCGACGGCGCAGCTTTATCATGCGATCGCGACCACCAACATTTTTCCCTACCGCGTGTGCGCCGGCCAGCAAGAGAGTGGGTCGGTCTGCATTTCAACCCGCGGCAATGACGGAGCTATTACGTTCCGCGACTGGCATCCGGTCGGCGTGATCGAGTATGGCTATGCCGCGCCTGACCCGCTCGACCCTGACCTTGTCTACGGAGGCGGCAGAAGTGAGGTCTCGAAGTTTCATGTTTCTACCGGTCAAGTGCAAAACGTTACTCCGATTCCGCTGCGCAGCCCCAAATACCGCACCGATCGCACCGAGCCGCTGATGTTCTCTCCGGTAGACCCGCACACTCTTTATTTCGCGAGCAACGTACTGTTCAAGACGACGGATGGCGGAACCTCATGGCAGACGATCAGCAAAGACTTGACTCGCGAAAATCCGGGCGTGCCCGCGAGCGTCGGCACGCTGGTTCCCAAGGGTGCCGACAAAACACGAGGTGTCATCTACGCGCTCGCTCCATCTTTTAAGAGTGTGGACACTTTGTGGGCGGGCACCGACGACGGTCTGATTTGGACAACCCGCGACGGCGGAAAAACATGGAACGACATCACGCCGAAGGAACTCACGCCGTGGAGCAAGGTCACTCAGATTTCGGCATCTCGTTTCGACGAGCAGACGGCGTATGCATCGGTGAGTCGCTTCCGCATCAACGACTTGCATCCCTACATCTACCGTACGCACGACGGCGGGAAGACGTGGGCGCTCATTACGGCGGGTCTGCCCGACTTCGGCCCCGCTGATACGGTGCGGGAAGATCGTGCCCGCAAGGGCCTGCTGTTTGCAGGCACGGAAAACGCTGTGTGGGTTTCGTTCGATGACGGCGACCACTGGCAATCACTGCAACTGAACCTGCCGCGTACTTCGATGCGCGATCTGTGGATTCACGACGATGATCTGATTGTCGCAACGCACGGCCGCGGGTTCTGGATTCTCGACGACATCGCGCCGCTACGCGAGGCTTCGGCGGCACTCGCGAGTTCAGTTCATCTATTTAAACCGGCGCCGGCCTACCGCATACAGCGCGACACCTACACCGACACGCCGCTTCCGCCCGATGAACCAGTGGGAGCGAATCCGCCCGACGGCGCAATCTTCGATTACTACTTGCCTACAGCCGCGAGCACGGTCACGCTCGAGATTCTGGATGGGCAGGGCAAACTTGTCCGCCGCTTCTCGAACACCGACAAGCCCGGGATCACCGACGAAGAATTGCAGAAGCAGTTGATCCCGCTCTATTGGGTGCGTGCGCCGCGACAGCTCTCGACTGCCGCCGGAATGCACCGGTTCGTGTGGGACCTGCACTATCCTGCGCCGGCCTCTTCCCGTTACGACTATCCAATCTCTGCGGTGCCGCACGACACACCGCGTTTGCCACTCGGACCCACGATTCTGCCAGGAAGCTACACCATCCGGTTGACCGTGGATGGAAAAACTTCTACGGCGCCGCTGGCGGTGAAGATGGACCCGCGCGTCAAGACACCAGCAGCCGGGCTGCAGAAAAAGTTCCAGGCCGAAACCCGCATGGCTTCAGTGATGACGGAATCGGCACAGGCTCTGCTGCAGGGCGGCTCGATTCGGGCGCAACTCGAAAAGCTGAACGCGCAAGAGAACGCGCAAACAAAGGATGCGGTGGAGTCTCTCCAGAAGAAGTTGACCGCGCTTCTCGGCGCAACTGGCGGGTTCTTCGCTCCGCCGTCGCAAGAGGTCACGCTTGGCCGGGTGAACGGCCAAGCTTCTACACTCTATATCCAAGTCTGGCAAGTGGACGCGGAACCTACGTCTTCACAAGTCGAAGCGATCGCCGCGACCGAACACGACAGCGCCGACGTCATGAAGCGATGGACGGATTTCAAGAACTCAGACTTGCCTGCGCTCAATCGTCTGCTGCGCGAATCGAAAGTTCCAGAAATCCAGATCGAGGCCGACTTGCATCAAGATGAAACGCAGGTGGACGAAGAGTAGTCACCTTCGGCGATACGAGTCTTTCTACTCACAATCTCGGCGGGATCACGCGGATTGCAGCCCGATAGCTGCAAGATTTTGCGAACTGTGCGCCCTGCGATTGCACTTTCTTGCCATATTTTTTCCTGCTTCGATGATTCTGCGAAATTTTTCCAAGACAGCTGTGTTGAAGAGCAAATAACCGGGGTATAATCCGGCGACTTTGGGACTTCGAGTTGGACTCACCTTAGGGGACTCTTAACTGTGGTAGGTGGATCAATCGAATTCCGCGTCTGAAGCCACGTTTCGAAACAATCCAGAAATGAGAGGTTACTACTCTATGAAGTCATTCCGAACGCTCGGAATTGCTATGCTTGCGCTGCTGGTGTGTGTCAGTATCGCGAGCGCCCAGGAACCGTTCACCGCCGGAACATGGACCAAAACAACCGCCGCACCTCCCTCTGCCGTCGCTCACGCCTTGTTGCTCACCGACGGTTCGGTTTTGGTGAACAGCTTCTTTTTCTCGAACCACGTTGACACCTGGTATCGCTTGGTACCCGACAGCACCGGCAGCTATATCAACGGAACCTGGAGCACCGCCGGCAACCTTCCGACAGGCTACAACCCTCTGTATTTCGGCTCCGCCGTGCTCCCGAGCGGCCAAGTCACGGTCATGGGCGGCGAGTACAACAACGGCAGCGGCGTTTGGACCACTCTTGGCGCCATCTATAACCCCGCAACCAACAAATGGCAGAAACTCGCTGCGCCTACTGGCTGGACGACTGTCGGCGATGCGCAGGCCATCGTTCTGCCGAACGGACACCTGATGCAGGCTAACTGCTGCACCAAGGACGAAGCCATCCTGACCCTGACAGGTGGAGTAGCTACCTGGGCCGCGACCGGCACCGGCAAGTTCGACGACAACGACGAAGAAGGCTGGACCATGCTGCCCGGCGGCAAGATTCTTACCGTCGATGCTTATGTTCCCAGCGGCTGCTGCAAGATGGGCTATCAGATCTATGATCCCGCTACCGGCGCCTGGACGACTCCTTCCAACAACACCGTTGTAAACCTGGTCGATCCTGGCTCGCTCGAACTCGGCCCGATGCCCCTGTTGCCCAGCGGAAAAGTATTCGCCGCCGGTGCCACCACCAACAACGCGATCTATGATCCGGTCGCTGGAACCTGGTCTTCCGCTCCGAAGTTCGGTGGCACGCTTGACATCGCCGACGGACCGGGTGCGGTTCTGCCGAATGGCAACGCGCTGTTCGATGCCAGCCCTGGTGTATTCAACACTGGTAGCAAGTTCTTCGAGTGGGATGGAACGACGATGAATCCGACGACCGCTCCGGCCAATGCTTCGGTTGACAGCTCTTATGTCGGCAACATGGTCGTCCTGCCAACCGGACAGGTACTGTTCACGGATTTCAGCAGCACAGTTTCAATCTATACTCCTGCTTCGCTAACGGGCTGCACAGGTTGCGCTCCGAAGATTAACTTCGTGAAAGCAACTCTCACGCATGGCACCACGAACAATCGCATCACCGGCACGCAGTTCAACGGCGTTACGCAAGGCGCGTACTACGGCGATGACAACCAGAGCGCTACGAACTTCCCACTGATTCGCATCACCGATGCCAGCGGCGCCGTCGTCTATTGCAAGACGCATGGATGGTTGGGCGGAGTCGCTACTGGATCGACGGTCGTGTCCACGCTGTTCGACATCCCGGGGACCATCGCTCTCGGGCCGGCAACTCTGCAAGTGGTTACGAACGGAATCGCATCCACAGCAAAGTCCATCACCATTAACTAGCAGCCACGTCACTTTGGCTTCTACGATGTGTTAGTCGTTTTATCCGGGCGCTGCGTCTTTCGTCAGTGCGACGAGGAACGCAGCGCCTTTGTAATTTTCGGGGAAAACTTTGGTTGGCCTGGAAGCTGCGCGCCGTGGGGCATTGCAAGTTTCTGCATCTTGACAGTTGCACAACGGCGGCTGCATCCTCACACAGCGCGACCCCCCGTCGCATCTTGGCTGTACCTCCCCGACCCGAAAGAGAAACAATGAAATTCTTATCATTCTTCGCCATTCTTGCGCTCTCTACAGGACTGATAGGTGCCGGCGGGACCGTGCCAGTTCCCGCATCACAACAAGTCAGCACCACGAGCTATCTCATCACCAACGACGACTTGCCGGGCAAGGTCGCGTCCACTTCGGGAACCTTCTACACCATGGCCTCAGATGGCACGTTGCAGAATCCAAACCGGGTGACTCTGGGCGGAGCTGGTGCTGGAGGCGGATACTTCACTGCGAATCGCGTGAGCGTCCTGCAAAGTACGACGGCAGCCTGTGCTTACCTTTCTTTGGGCGGCGCCGGCGAAATTGGCGCAATTGATATTCAGGCACAGCAGGACATCGGCAACTTCTCCGCCGATTCAACCGACGTCGGCATCGACAACGGAATCGGCCTCGCGAATAACGGCACTTACGTCTACGCCAGCTTCTCCACTTCGAATACGATCGCGACGTTCGCGGTGCTTCCCGGATGCGGGCTCAGCTTCCTCGGCGACATTTCCCCCATCGGCAAGCATTTGGGCCATGCGAAAGGAATGTGCGTACACGGCAACCTCATGGTTGTCGCCTACGGCGACGGCTCCATCGAGTCGTTCGACCTCTCGGCCGGCATCCCGGTATCGCATGGCGACCTGCAAGATGCAACCGGCTACACGGTCGATCGCTTTCCAACCGGCGTTGATATTACGGAGGACGGTCACTATGCGATCTTCGGCGATGTATCGGCGTTTACGACGGTAGAAGTGTCTGACATCTCGTCAGGAAAGCTGACGAAGACTTTGCTCTACAATGTCGGCACCGAGCAAAACTCCAACAACGTGCTTCTCAGTCCTGACGAGACGCTGCTCTATATTGCGAATACCGGGACGGGAAAAATCACGGCTGCCTTCTTCGACAAAACAACCGGCAAGATCACGCCGGGATGCACATCGGCCACACTGAAGGGTTTTGACAGCAAGTGGGTCTTTGTGGCGAATCTGGTGACTCAACTCAACACCGGCACGGGTTCGGTGCTGTATGCCGCCGAAGACGGATCATCGTCGGGCGTCGCCATTGTGAACGTCTCCTCGAACGGCGGAACGTGTTCGCTCACCGAGGCGATGAAATCACCGATCGTCGACCCGAATAGCACATCCCTGTTGTCGATTGGCGTATATCCGCCGCGATCGTTCTAATTCGCCATCAGGCCTGACTAAGGAGCAGCATTCATGCGTAATTTTCTAAAGTGGATGGTTGGAGTACAAGTGGCAGGACTCGCTTGCGTTACTGCCGCGGCGCAGTTGCCGAACTGCCCGCTCCGTCCGATCGCGGGAAACGTGGTCGTGGATGCGATGAGTCTTACCAGCCAAAACGGCGCTCTTTCACTGGCGTTGACCGAGCGCAATGCCGCCGATTCCCAGGGATTCATGCACTATTGTTTCGACTACGCAACGGCGAATGGCGACATTGAGTCCCCCACGCTGCGGCTGAATCCCGGCGATACGCTCACCCTGGACCTGACCAATCAGCTCAACCTAGTCGGCCCGGGTGTGACCGGGCATTCCCATATGGAAGGCATGGCGGTGAGCGGCTCTGATTCTACGGATCCGTGCAAAAGCCAGATTGCGAATCTGAACACCACCAACCTGCACTTTCATGGGTTGAACGTGCCGCCGAAGTGTCATCAGGACGACGTCATCAACACGCTCATCCAGCCCAGCAAGACTCCGTTTCGCTATCAGATCCAGATTCCGGCGAACGAGCCGCCGGGTTTGTACTGGTATCACCCCCATGTTCACGGGCTCACGGGGCCCCCAATCGCAGGGGGAGCCACCGGAGCGATCATCGTCGGCGGACTTGAGAAGATCAAGCCGCAGGTCGCGGGACTTACCGAGCGCGTGCTCATTGTGCGCGAGCAGTTTCCCGCTGGAGGCGGTGACGAATTGGGAGCGCAGCTTACGCTGAATTATCAACCGGCGACATACCCACTCACTGCTGCAGCGATCATCGAAACAAAACCGGGAGAGAAGCAATTCTGGCGAGTTCTCAATTCCTCAACCAATAACTTCCTGGTATTGCAGATGCTGATTGGAACAACGGCGCAATCGATGGAGTTGATTTCGCTCGATGGCGTGCCTGTGACGGGCGATCCGACAGTGACATCGATCACCGTGCCTATCGCTGGGCGCGCCGAGTTCATTATCACCGGGCCGCCGACGGGAGCGACCGCAACCTTCGTGACTGGTGGATTCGATACTGGCCCGATCGGCGATTCCAACCCGCCCCAACTTCTGGCCAGAGTCGTTGCGACAACAAGCCCGGTCGGGACATCAAGACAGGTCGAGCCCGGAGTTCTGCCAGCCGTGACGCAACGATTTGCGGGATTGGCAGCGATCAAGCCGACCACAACACGCGTTCTTTATTTTGCGGAGGAGTTCTCTGGCACCAACGATCCGCCGAACTTCTTTATCACGGTCGACGGGCAGCAGCCGAAGCTCTTCAAGATGAACGAGCGACCAGCAATCACCACCAAAGTGGGCGCCGTGGAAGATTGGACGATCCAAAACCGTACCGGAGAAATGCATGCCTTTCACATGCATCAGATCCACTTTTTAGTGGTGGCCATCGACGGAGTGGCGGTCGCGAACCCAACCGTCCAGGACACGATTCAGGTGCCCTACTGGAGCGGCAAGGGTCCGTATCACAGCGTCACGCTGCGCATGGACTTCCGCGATCCCAACATCGCCGGGACGTTCATGTATCACTGTCACATTCTCGATCACGAAGACAACGGAATGATGGCGAAGATTCGGGTCGATCCGTGAGGCAATGCTGTTCTTAACTTGAGGCCGTCGGGCTCGCCCCCGGGGGTTTCTTTTTGATCGGGACTGAGTCGCGAGTCAGAGATCGCTGACAGCGCACTGTAACCGCGACGCGATCTCCTCCGCGGACGCTTCTGCCGAAAAGCGCAGGGGCTCTCCGATCAGAACGCGAATCTTCCACGGCGCCGCGAACTTCCTGCCGGAGTTCTTGACTTCAAATAGTCCGTCGATCCGCATGGGCAGTACCGGGATACCGAGATTGGCCGCCAGCAGCCCGATCCCGGCGCGGAAGGGATTCATCCTGCCATCCTTAGTATGCCGACCTTCGGGAAACACGAGAAGGCTGTAGCCACGATCCACGGCCTCGCCCGCGTAAGCGAAACTGCGGCGGAAGCCGGCCTCGCGAGGCAGCGGAAATAGATTCAGCAGCGAAACTCCGAGCAGCCACTGCACGCGGTCGTAGATTCGGAAGAAGAAGTTTCGGTCTGGTGCGGGCGTACGCAGCGCCTCAAGCGCCTCGCCGCCAGTGGCCGTCGCAATGCGATGGCGAAACCGCGCCGGCAACGCGGTCAGAATAAATCCTCCATCCACATCACCCACATGGTTCGAGATCACCAGGAGTGGGCCCTTCACACCCCGGAGATGCTCGCGCCCGACGATGCGCGGCCATCCCAGCAGCACCATTGCGGGGCGGAGCAATAAATAATGCGCCATCAGACGAAGCCATGTCACAGGCCAACGCAACGTCCAACTCGGATAGTGATATCCCGCGCCCGGCGCCGCTTGTCCGCGCAGCATACGCTCTAGATCGCCGAGTGTTTGCACTGCGCTGAATCGCGTTTCGCTGAGGTCCACCTGGTAACGGTCTTCGAGGGCACTCAGCAGTTCGACACGATCGAGCGAACTCAGCCCAAGATCGGAATCGAGACTGGCATCCTCACTCAATGCTGACGCAGGCCGCCCTGAAACTCGCGTGATCAACTCGGCAAGGGGCCTTTGATCTCCTGTGCCCCATTTCTCGCGGGGGTTTTGCGCAAGATGTGGGGACGTTTGAAGCATATGTCTCTGCGCCGCTTGCGCGATTACATTCGTCCGCGGCTTCTGCGTATTGGTCCGCGGGAAGTCCTCGTCGGGCCACTCCATCCACATCCGCATTCGCTGATATTCCGCCAGCGAATCATTGGCGCGCCCGACTACTGCGGCCACGTTATCCTCGCCGCGCAAGATGATCACCGCGCACGGCTCGGCATTTCCCCCGCGATCGATGCCGACCACAACACAGTCTTTCACTTCCGGTTGCTGCCGCAGCGCGGACTCCAGATCCTCGGGATACACGTTCGTCCCGCCGGGCGTCACGATCACCTCTTTCTTGCGGCCCTTGAAATAAAGATTGCCCGCCTCGTCGAGTGCGCCGATATCGCCGGTGCGGTACCAGCCCTGATCGTCGGACACCTTCTGCGAACCTCCGCCGTTCCAATAGCCGGAGGCAACGCCTCCACCGCGCACTAGAATCTCGCCGTCGTCCGCGAGTTTCACCTCTCGCCCCGGCAACACTTTGCCGATCGATCCCTTGCCCAACCGGAAGGGATGATTCACGCTGATCAGCGAAGTCGTCTCGGTCAGCCCATATCCTTGAATCACGGCGTAACCCAGGCGTCCCCAGAATTCCTCGGTCTCGCGATCGAGGGCCGCGCCGCCAGAAATAAACGCAAGGAGCTTCCACCCGAACTGTCGGCGTATTGCCTGAAACATCCACCACCGCCGAAGAAAATGTTTGCCCTCAGCCTCTTTGAATCGTCGCTGGAATGCTTCCTCCTGCCCTCGGTCTTCCTCATCGCGTTCGATTTTCTGTTTCAGTGACTGCAGCACACGCGGCACACTCACCAGCACTGATACGCGCTCGCGGCGGATCGTGTTCACGACCTCCGACGGCTTCAACTCTTCCTGAAAAATGACCGTCCCGCCGAGCAAAGGAGGCAGAAACATCCCCAGAAACTGTCCGAACACGTGGCTAAGCGGCAGCAGATTCAAGAACCGCAGCGGATGCACGACGCGCTCGTATTTCATATACGCGCGCATCTCGCGCTCCAGCGGGGCGATGTTCGCCAGCACATTGCCGTGCGTGATGACCACGCCCTTGGGATCGGCGGTCGTGCCCGAGGTGAACACAATCTGCAGAATGTCGTCACGCCCCACCGCAAAACTCCCAGGCGCCGCCGGCTTACTCCCCAGCGTCTGCGGCAAGTCTTCCAAACTCAAAGAGGCGATTGAATCTCCAGCGGCCGCGCAGTCACGCACATGCCGCCGCGACCCGACCAGCAACTTCGCCTCGACTTGCCGGAACACGCGCATGGCAAAATCGGCCGCTGAGCCGTCGTCCATGGGAACCACGATCACGCCACGTAGTACGCACCCGAAGAAAACCGCAACCCACTCCGCGCAGTTTTCGCCCCAGAGCATCACCCGATCGCCCTTCGCGATCCCCCGCGCCTCCAGCTTTCCGGCAAAGCCAGAGGCCATCTCCATGATCTGGCCGTAGGTGAACGATTCGGTGCGATATCCGCGGCGCTGCCGGTAGGCGCGCTCGTGCCGGTGCGACTGAAAATGCTCCGCGAAAAACTCTGCCAGAGACTCGGCCATGACGATCAGAGCAGTCGTAAACGCCAACGTCTGCCCGCTCTCAATCAAGTTTAGTGGAAGTGCCTCTACCAGGAACGGGTAGCAGGACAGTTTTGAAACTGTACCAACTGCGGTCTGAAATGAATCTTTGTCATTTCTAGCGCCAGCGAGACAGTAGGTTCCTGGTCACCTTCGCCGTCGGAATCACAACGATTGAGGATTTACGAAATCCGGACGGATTACGCAAGGAACTTGCCGCCCGCCGCAGATTGTGCGACATAGAAGAATGCACATCCACAAGCTCTGGACTCTTCTCCTCTGTCTGCTGGCCACCGCAGCGCCGTTGGCCGCTCAGGAGAAGTCCGACGCCGCGGCTGTTCGTGCCCTCGAGTTGAAATGGACCGACTCCTACAAGCAGCACAACATCGACATCCTGTCATCGCTGCTCGCCGAGGACTTCGTCATCACGATTGAGGACGGCAGCATCTACAGCAAGGCGGGATACATCACGCACAGCGCAGACTCCGCCACGCACGTGCAGGTAGCGGAGCTCTCAGACCTCAAGGTGCGAGTGCACGGCGACACCGCCGTCGTGACGGGCGCTTACCATGAAAAGGGAGAGTCGAGCGGCAAGGCCTACGAGTATCACGACCGCCTGACCGACGTCTGGATGAAAGTCAGCGGCAAATGGCAGGTTGTCGCCTCGCACTACAGCGTGCCGTATAAACCGTGACCTTCCAGCATCAATAGGGACAATGCGTCAGATGGGGATGTCACGCAACCCTTCAGCCAGTGGGCGTATCCTTCTTCAAAAAGCAAGCTGTACCGAACGGCACTGGATCTCTTCTGGTGGTTGAAACATGTGGCAAAGGAAACATGTCGGTCTGTTCCTGATTCTTTTGGCGATCTTCACCGCAATTGGCGTGTCTTTCGCGATCATCTCCGGCAATCTTTTCGGCGCCAAGGGATATTACGTTCAACTCATTATGTGGTCCCCTGCGGCCGCGGCAACCCTTACCGCGCTCATTACGAAGACGCCTTTGAAGGACTTCGGCTGGAAATGGGGCGATTGGAGGTGGCAACTCTTGTCGTGGCTCACACCCTTAGCGTACGTCAGTATCGCGTACGGACTGATTTGGATGATGGGGTGGGGTGGCGTGCCGAATCCGGAGTTTGTGGCGGATGCCGCAAAATCGGTCGGCCTTCATGTACCCGCCGCCGTGTCGGCAGGCTTGCTGATCTTCTTCAGCGCGACTCTCGGTATGTTGGACCTTGCAGGGGCTCTGGGGGAAGAAATCGGATGGCGTGGATTCCTTGTTCCGGCCCTCTTTCAGCTGACAAATCGCAACTTTACTGCGACGGTCCTGATCAATGCTGTGATTTGGACATGCTGGCACGCGCCCATTATCTTCTTCAGTTCTTACAACAATCCGGGCGTTTCTCGGTGGTACAGCTTTGGATGTTTTGCAATTCTAAACATCGGTGGCGCGGCCATTCTTGATTGGTTTCGCCTGCGATCAGGCAGTCTTTGGACCGGCGTCCTCCTTCACAACAGCCATAACTTATTCGTTCAGGGTATATTCACTCCGTTGACGGTGAACACGGGCAAGACGCAGTACTTCATTGATGAATTTGGAATCGTCCTACCGTTCGTAATGCTGGCATTTGGGGTCTATTTCTGGACGCGTCGCAAGGAGCTAACCGGCTCTCCCGAATCGGAGATCAGCCCAGATAAAGAAGAGTCTGTCCGGGCTGAACTGTCATAAATAGGGCACAGCGCTCCCTCCCACTCAGGGCCGTTACACTCACTACCTCACTCCCGCCCTACCCCCAACGCATCGGCTACCCGATTAATGTAGTTGAACCACGAAGCAATCAGCGTGATCTGCAGAATCCCGCGGTCGTCGAAGCCAGCCTTCCGCAGTCCCTCGATGTCATCCTTCCAGACCTTGGTCGCATCCTTCGTCAGTTTGACCACATAGTCGAGCATCACCCGGTCCTGCGATGAGATCGGCGCCGTCACGTAGTCCTTCTCCAGCGCCTCGACCAGTCCTTTGTCCAACGTCACCCTACGCAGAAACTCTGCGTGTGACTCAATTCAATACACGCACCGGTTCGTCACCGAGACCATGGTCGCAATCATCTCGTGCTGCGCGCGGCTGAGGGGCAGATCCGGCGACATGAGCGAACCGAACGTGGCAAAGGCATGAAACAGCGCGTCGGGAATAAGCGTATGCGATCCCACAATCGACGAGGCTCCCGACGGGTCGGGATGTACCGGATCGCCATACTCCTTCGGATAGAACTGCTTCTCGCCCTCAATCGCTTGACGCAGCTTCTCGTCGGCCTCGTCCCACTTCACGGTGCGAATCCAAGTCATAGTCGTCCGTTGTCCCCTTATTTCGCTCTTGCCCACAGTTCGGGAAAAGATACACGTACACCCGTCACTTCCCCATAGCACATTCATATTAGTGCGAGTTGAAGTACGATACTCCATATGGTTCGTGCGATGGTCGCACTTACGTGCTTGTGGTCGAGCTTCCTCTGGGCGTCAGGCGGGAAGGAGCCGTCACATCCATCGTTTGAGTACGACATTGCTCGTGCACATGAGATCAAGCCGCACCGTCGCACAATTCCGATCCCAGGGGTTAGCCCAGGCTTCAATCAGCTTCACCTCACGCTCACCGTATCGCCCACTGGAGACGTGATAAACGCAGAGGCCAACGGCGACAAAGACGCGCTGCAGTTCTGGCCACAATTGCAGACCGAAGTGCATCAGTGGAAGTTCACACCGTTTGAAGACGGTGGGAAGGCAGTCACCGCCGAGATCGAAGAGTACATAGACCTTGTTCCCCCGGAACGGTTGCCCAAGCGTCATGTCCCTGCACCGCTCGTTCGGCCAAACTCAAAAGTAACGATTGCGCTTCAACGGTCCGGATGCTATGGCAGTTGTCCTGCGTATGCGGTCACGGTCAGCACGGAGGGCATCGTTTTCGAAGGACGCGGCTTCGTTGTTGCCCGCGGAAAACATGTGGATACGGTGGACCCTGTTGAAGTTCGGAAACTCGCGAAGAGATTTGTAGCTGCTGACTTCTATTCGATGGACTCTATGTACCGCGCCGGAGTGACAGATAGCCCCACCTACACGCTGTCGATCGTCATCGATGGACAGGCCAAGAAAGTGTTGGACTATGTCGGCTCATGGGAGGGGATGCCGGCAGTCATCACCGAATTGGAGGATGAAGTTGATGCGTTTGCCCAAACCCAGCGATGGATCGTTGGAAATGACGGGCTTGTTCAGGCCTTGCAGGCGGAGAAATTTAACTTTCAGACCTTCGAGGCACAAGTCATCGTGAAAGAAGCCGCCAGTCGCGGCAGCGCTGTAACAGTGCGGCAGCTTCTTGAAGGTGACGTTCCGCTGGATCCCCTGCCCGCGCCGAAGCCGAAAGAACGATACATGGGCGTTCCCTTTGATGCCGTGGGATGGCTCAACGCGGCCGGTGGACATCCCGAAGTCCTACGGGTCCTGATCGAAGCAGGGGCGAGCAAGAGCAATCAGAGCGATAAGGATCTGGCGCTGGTCGGTGCTGCTCGTTCAGGAAGTGTAGATGCCGCGCGGGAGTTGATCGCCTATGGCGCCAATCCGAATGCCGATCTCAGCGAGTTGATCGTTACCGAAAGTGGCGGCGGTATGACGATTCAGGGCAATGGTGCCGGAAGCGTGCTGATTTACGCCGCAGAGTCGGGGAATCCCGAGATGGTACGCGAAATTCTTCGCTACCGCCCAAAATTGGAGATGCGGGGACGCGAAGGGAAAACCGCCGTGTTCGCAGCAGGCGAATATCGGTCTTCAGACAAAGACGGTGCGCGGGTTGAATGCTTGCGTCTGTTGGCTCAAGCCGGTGCCGATGTGAATGCACGCGATAACGAGGGAAATACACCACTCCACGAAATCTTCCTCACTGATGTCGAAGAAGAGTTGCTGAAGCTTGGCGCAGATGTGAATGCACGAAATAGCGACGGTGAGACACCGATCTTCACTACTGTCGACGATGACGTTATACCGTTATTGATTCAGCACGGCGCTGACCTGACCATCCGGAACAATAAAGGTGAGACGGTGGTCGAGGCGGCCAAGAACAAAGGGCCTCAGCGGCAAGAGACGCTCCACAAGGCTATTCAGAACCTGCTCTCACAGTAGATGCCTCAAGAGTGATCCTCTCAACGAAGGGTGGTTTCCCTCGAAAACGAGCTTCACACCCCCATGATTCCCTTGGTAACCCACTCGTACACTCCCTTTCGGTAACCCTTGGTAACCATGCGGTTCATGACTTCCAGAAGTACAATTGGCCTTGTCCGGTCAGTCCATCTGCCGATCGATGACATGACCTTTGCGACATGTACCCGGGGCCGGTTTCCCGGTGGGTTTTACTAAGACCAGGTTGCTGGAGTTCGTACTCTTATGGCGCTGTTCGGATTCAACAAACAGAAGGTTCTCGCCAATGCGGAGAAGTATGTCCAGCAGGGCAAACTTCAAAACGCTATCTCCGAGTACGAAAAGGTCCTGAAGAACGATGCCAAGGATCTCACCGTCACCAACACGGTCGGCGACCTTTACTCGCGCCTCGGCGAAGTCGACAAAGCCACTGACTGCTTCAAGACCGTAGGCGATGCCTATGCCAGCCAGGGTTTCACCGTCAAAGCCATCGCGATGTACAAGAAGATCAGCAAGCTCAAGCCTTCGCTTGAGAGCCTGCTGAAGCTGGCCGAACTTTACACCCAGCAGGGCCTGTTCAACGACGCCCGCGCACAATACCTGCAAGTCGCCGAAGAATTCCTCAAATCCGGTGAGCTCGAGAACGCGGTCCGCATCTTCCAGAAAATTCTGGAGATGGATCCGGAAAACAGCAACATGCGGGTTCGCCTGGCGGAAGTCTATATTCGCCTGGGGAAGAAGAACGAAGCTTGGCAGATTTTTTCGTCCGCAGCCGAGAGTCTGCGGTCGCGCGGATCGCTCAGCGGCGCCGAAGAAGTTCTGCAGCGCATGCTCACGCTCGATCCGGGCAACACCTATGCCTTGCTGATGCAGGGTAAGAACATGATCGAGTCCGGTGATGCGGCCGGAGCCGTTGCCTGCCTGCAAAAAATTTCCGACATCGATTCGAATCCTGAGGGCCTTCGCGATCTGCTTAAGGCTTACCTGCAGACCGGACAACTCTCGGACGCTGGAGCCGCAGCCAACAAACTTCTGACGGTGCACAACGATCTGACGGCCATCTCAAGCTTCGCCGACGCGCTCATGCAGGCCGGCCAGTACGAGAATGCGCTCCAGGTCTATGACCAGCACGCCGAACGTCTGCTGGCGGAAAATTCGGACCGGGTGCTCGAGCACCTGCACAGCATTATCGGGCATGTCCGCGAGAATCCGGACTCGCTGCAGAAGCTGCTCGACCTGTTCAACAAAGCGGGCGAGAACACTCACGTCAGCGAAGTGCTGGAACTGTTGGCCCACGCCAGCGTGCAGTCAGGCGACCTGCCCCGAGCGCGTGATCTTTATCAGAGGCTTGCCACCGTCGAACCGCAGAACACCCTGCACATGCAGAACTATCAGCAGGTGGTCAGCCAGCTGAGCGGCACCTCGGGCACCAAGCTGATCACTCCGGAAGAGGCAGTCGTCCTCATCGACGACTTGGAAGCCACCGCGCCGTCAGTTCACCAGCATTATTCCGACGAAGTCGCGCTTGCCGTCCGCTCTGCCCTGACCGACGCCGAACTCTTCATTTCTTACAACATGCCCGCCAAGGCGCTCGGACCCCTGGTCGGAGCCCTGCCGATGGCGCCGAGAGATCTTCGCATCAACCAGCGCCTCGCTGCCCTGCACACGCGCGCTGGACGCTTTGCCGAAGCCGCTCTGTGCTGCCGCACTCTCCAAACTGTTTATTCTGAGGCAGAGCATCCGGAAGAAGCTACACGCTATGGCGAGTTGGCTGATCGATATGAGGAGCGTTCCACCGTTCCCGCGATCGGCGCTCCTGTTGAAGAAGAGCACATCTTTCTCGACGCGGCTCCTCAATCGCATCAAGCGGAAGCCGCTGTGCCGGAATTTTCCGTGGACGAGGCTCCTGTTGAGGCCGTCGCGACTCACGAAGTTGAAACTGCAGCAGCGCCTGCTCCGGTTGTCGAGGCCGCTTCGCCGTGGCCTACCGCCGCAGAACCTGCGGAAGAAATCACGGTCGAGTCAGCCAACGAACCCGAATTTGCTGTCGTCGATGAATCCGCTGCAGCTTCCGCTGAGCCTGAGGCAGCATCCGAGGAAATCGACCTTTCTTCGGAGTGGGATGACAGCATCACCGTCGAAGCCGACGAGCCAGCGGCCGCACCCGCCGCAGTGGAAGTTGCCAGCACCAGTAAGGCAGCCGAGGCTACCGAGTCTAGCAAGATTGACGAAGCAGTCGAAGAGATTCGTTTCTATATCGCTCACAGCATGCCTGAGCAGGCGATGGCAGCGCTGGCTAAGCTCCAGACCCTGACCGGGGACAAGGCCAAGATTGCCGAACTTCGCGCCGAAGTGGAAGCTGCTGCGCAGGCTGCCGCCGAGGCAGAGGTTCCGGTCGCCGAAGAGCCCGTTGTTGAAGAGCTGGTTGCCGAAGACATTCCGTCAATGGAAGTCGAAGTCGAGGAAGAAGCTCCTGTCGCGGTCGAGGAAGCGATCGCTGAAGAGCCGGTGGCGGTCGAGCCCGAAGCTCCCGTCGTCGAAGAGCTTCCGGTGGTCGCGGAAATCGCTGTCGAGATCGAACCTGAGCCTGAGCCCGTGGCGGCTGCTCCGGCACCCGCACCCGTTTCTGTTAAGAAACACCAGCCTGCGCCGGTCGCTCCCGAGCCCGAGCCGGAACCGCAACCAAGCGTTCTCACAGAATTTGTCAGCGATCTCGAGTCTTCGCTGGGTGACGGCTTCCTGCCCGGTACCGTGGCCAAGCCGGCTGCGGCGCCTGTTGTGGCAAAACCTGTGGCGCCTGCTGTTACGAAACCCGCGGCCAAGCCCGCGTATGTTCCGGCTGCGCACACCGAGCCAGTCGTCGCTGCCGTGCAACCTGCCCCGGTTCTGGGCGAGTTTGTCGCCGACATCGAAGCGTCTCTCGGCGAAGATTTCCCGAAAGCTGCCCCGGTACCCGAGCCGCAGCCCACCGCTCCGGTAGTCGCCAAGGCCGCACCGAAACCTCCAGTGGCACCGCCCATTGCGGCGCCTGTCGCGGCGCCCAGAGTCATTCCGCCGATGGCTGCCAGCGCCGCTGCATCCACATCGGCTACGACGCACATTACTCCGAAGCAGCAGAGTGGGTCTGCCGCAGCTTGGCCCGCGCCCCCTGTCGAGGCGCCCAAGCCGCTGCCCACGATCTCCTCTCCGCACGCGCCCGCAGCTCCCGCCCCCGCGGCCAAGTCTGTATTTGGCGACGAGGCTGGAGTCGATCTCGCCGAAATGTTTGGCGAACTCAAACAGGATTTGGAAGCTGACGTAGCTTCCGCCGACGAAGATCCCGAAACTCATTACAACCTCGGCATCGCCTTCCGCGAAATGGGACTGCTCGACGAGGCCATTGGAGAACTTCAGAAAGCGTGCCAGTCGTTTGATCACGGACATCCGTTCCCGCAGATCATGCAGACTTACACTTGGCTGGCCCAGTGCTTCCTTGAGAAGGGCGTGCCCGAGGCCGCCGTGCGCTGGTACGACAAGGCCCTCGTAGTTCCCGGAATCGATGGCGAAACCCGCGTCGCGCTTCACTACGAACTGGCCTCAGCCTACGAAACCGCAGGCGACAAGCCGTCCGCGCTCAAGCACTTCATGGACGTCTACGGAAGCAACATCGATTATCGCGATGTCGCCGAGCGCATTAAGGCCCTGAAGTCGTAGAATAGGCCGATGGGTTCAGTCCCGAATCTTTTTCTCGCGGCATCTTCCTCGCACAGTCGGATCGCTTTCTCTCCCCGAGCCACGCATTCAGACACAATGCTCGGGGCTCAAACACTTTGTGTTCAGGCTTGGGGTTCGCAGGAATGACTGACCCCACTCCGTTGTCCGGCGCTCCCAACAATACGCCGCCGAATACGCCGCCGCAAAACGAAGCGCGCACCGCGCTTCTCGATCAGCCTGAACCACCCGCTCAGCCATCAAGCCCAAGCGGCGTTCAGCTTTGGATGCATCGCATCTCGGTCTTTCTCTTTGTCCTGATCAGTGCGGTTGCAGGAGTTCTGCTGATCATTCTTCCGTGGACTCCGGAGTGGACCGACAACTACCTGCTGCTTACGTTTCCCGGCTTGCGACCCATCATCGCCAACGGCTTCTTCCGCGGCATCTGCAGTGGGCTGGGCCTGCTCGACATATGGATTGGTTTCTGGGAGGCGCTCCACTACCACGAGCAACAATAGCCGCGCGCGGAGTGCTCTGCACAGCATTCCCCGCACACCCGCCGCTCCGGTATTCTGATGCCCTGCACTCAGGCCCTGATTTCGATTGTGAGTTCTTATCTATGACCGACCATCTCAAGTCCGCGCCCGTCGCCTATCAGAACGAACCCTTCCTCGACAGCCCCGACGGACGCATCCTTCGGATCCTGGCCGAATATCAGGAGCCATTGGCTCGCTTCCGCCGCGAGCAGATTCAGGACACCGTCGTCTTCTTCGGCTCCGCCCGCTTTCAGGGAGCGAAGGACGCCGCGAACACGCTCGCCGCGATCAAAAAGAACAGCGCCGCCTCGCCCAGCGCAGAGCTCGAAAAAGATCTGAAGCGTGCCCTTGCCCTCGTTGAAATGGCCCGCTACTACGAAGACGCCCGCCGCCTGGCGCACATGCTGACCGAGTGGTCTATCCAGATTCCCGCGCGCCGTCGCCGTTTCGTCGTCACTACCGGCGGAGGCCCGGGCATCATGGAAGCCGCCAACCTCGGAGCCCACGAGGCCGGAGGCAAGACCGTCGGACTCAACATTCAGCTCCCCTTCGAACAGAGTCCGAACCAGTACATCACGCCCGCGCTGAACTTCCAGTTTCATTACTTTTTCATGCGTAAATTCTGGTTCGCCTATCTTGCCAAGGCGCTCGTCATTTTTCCCGGCGGCTTCGGCACCATGGACGAACTCTTCGAAATTCTCACCCTCGCGCAAACCGACAAATTGGCGAAAAAGATTCTGGTCGTCATCTACGGCAGCGAATACTGGAATCGCATCATGAACTTTCAGGCCTTTGCCGATGCCGGGACGATTTCCCCGGAGGACCTCAACCAGTTCAAGATCGTCGACTCCCCCGAAGACGCCTTCGAATTTCTGAAGGATGGGCTGACGAAATATCACTTGGGCGGCACGCCGAAAAAAGAAGGGGAAGTGCTGCCGGAGATAGCAAAGACTAGACCGTGAACAAGAAGCTACATGCCCCGGATAAACCCAACGCAAAATACCCGCATGTCTACGCGATCGTCAGATTTGACCGAAGCACGGAGCCCAGCAACCTGGAGAACTGCGCGACCGTTGTGAAAGTTCCGCCATCGCGCGATCTGGCTGAACTCGAAGCACAGGCGCTCAGGGAGGTCAACAAAGAGAAGGATTGTACGTACGTCGTCCAGACCACTAGGTTCGTCGGAGCATCCGTTACAAACTAATAGCTGAAAGCTGATGGCTGAGAGCTGCCTTCTCTACTACATCACCGACCGCACCGCGTTCGCCGCAGACGAACCTACTCGCCGTAGCCGTCTCCTGGAAAAAATCTCCGAAGCTACTCGCGCCGGAGTCGACTACATCCAGCTTCGAGAAAAAAATCTGCACCCGCGCGACGTGGAATCGCTGGCCAAAGAAGCGGGAAGCATCATCGAAAAACTGAGAACTGAAAACCCAGAACTGAGAACTGCCCTCCTCATCAACTCCCGCACCGACATCGCGCTAGCAGCGCACGCCGATGGCGTCCACCTCCGCTCCGACGACATCTCGCCAGAGGAGGTAAGAGCGGTATGGAAAAAACGTGGCGTGGGTGCCCCCGCCCGCGCAAACTCGCCACAAGATCCGGTGATCGGAGTCTCCTGTCACTCTCCCGCAGATGTGGCCCAAGCTGCCGCGAACTCAGCATCCTTCGCAGTCTTCGCCCCAGTCTTCGAAAAAAAAGACGCCCGACCCGCAGGCCTGGACCTTCTTCGTGAAGCCTGCGGTGCCAATATCCCAGTCCTGGCCCTCGGCGGTGTCACTCTGGCCAAAGTCCAATCCTGCCTCGAAGCCGGAGCCGCCGGGATCGCCGCCATCCGCCTCTTCCAGGAAAACAACATCGTCGAAGTCACGCAACGACTGCGCAATCCTTAGCTCTTCCTCTGTGGTCCCCTGTGCCCTCTGTGGTAAAGGTTTTGGTCTCTTTTGCGCTGATCGTTTTCACCCCGTCCACTTCGCCCCCGTCTTCAAAACGTGCATGACCTTCGCCAGCCGCCTCTTCTTCGTCTCCTCCTGCTTTGCATCACCAATGGAATTCGCCATCTCTTTCTTGTGCGTGAATGCCAGTTTCTCCCATCGTTCCTGCGCTTTCTTGCTCGTCGCCAACTCCTTCTCAAGCGCCGGCGGAGCCTCGACCGTGCGCTCTTCCTCATCCCGTTCCATCACCACGTCCACGGTGTCGCCCGGCTTCGCGCCTGCGCCTGCGCACAGAGCCTTGTTGACCGGCATCATGTGACAGCCGCCCATGGACATCAGCGACGACCGAAAGGCGAATCCGTTGATCGTTCCCCGCACCGGGACCCGCCCGCGCGTCCCAAAAAACTCGGGCACGTCCACCGGCGGAGCAATAGCCGACACGACGCCCGCCTCTTTCCCCTGGATCTTCACCCTGAACCGCAGCTTCTTCTCTGCCATCGCAGACCTTTCTGTATTGACGCTGGTAAACTTTATCCTTGCAGAGAACCCGGTAACAAGTCATGGCGCTGACGCAATCAGAAGCTCAAACCCTCGCAATCGAACCGGCGCTGATCCAAATCCCGGCGGGCTGGTTCCTCATGGGCTCTAACGCCGGTCAGGATTGCGAACGCCCCATCCATCGCATTTGGACCGACGCCTTCTTTCTCGCCGCCACGCAGGTCACGAACGAAGAATACGAGCGATTCCTGCGCGCCACCTCCGTCCCCCCGCCGCCGTTCTGGCAAGACCCAAACTTCAACCATCCCCAGCAGCCCGTCACCGGCGTCTCCTGGCACGAATCCATACGCTATTGTGAATGGCTGAGTTCGCAAACCGGCCGCACCTATCGCCTGCCCGCCGAAGCCGAATGGGAGCACGCCGCTCGCGGAGGTCTTGAACAAAAACAATTTCCCTGGGGAGACGAGCCGCCGCAGTCTCTTCCCAACTACGCGACGCGCTGGCAAACCGGCCCCGAGCAAGTCGCGCGCTACAGGCCCAACTGCCTCGGCCTCTACGACATTGGCGAGAACGTTCACGAATGGTGCAGCGACTGGTACGACCCGAATTACTACGCCGCCTCGCCCGAGCGCAACCCGCGCGGCCCCGACCAGGGCAAGCGTAAATCGTCTCGCGGCGGATCCTGGCGCCACCAAATCAAAGTCGCCCGCTGCTCCGCCCGCTCCAGCATCCCCCCAGAATTCCAATACGCCGACTACGGATTCCGAGTCGTGAGAATTGAGTAATTGGGAAATTTGGTAATTGTGTAATTGAAAATCACCAGCACGAGTCTTAGGGTCTTCAATGACCCAATTTCTAAATTACCCAATTACTCAATGAGGTATTCCATGTTCCGTCCCGATCTCCTGCACTCCAAGCGCGTTCTCATCACTGGTGGTGGCACCGGCCTTGGCAAAGGCATGGCCCAACGCTTCCTCGAACTCGGAGCCACGGTCCACATCTGTGGCCGCCGCGAAGAAGTCCTCGAACAAACCACCGCCGAACTTTCCGCTAAGGGGCCGATCCACGCCATCCCGTGCGATGTTCGCAGTCTCGACGCCGTCGAAGCCATGATCGATTCCATATGGAGCGAAGCCCCACTCGACATCCTCGTCAACAACGCCGCCGGAAACTTCATCTCCCGCACCGAAGACCTTTCCCCGCGCGCATGGGAATCTGTGATCAACATCGTCCTGATGGGCACCCTCCACTGCACCATGGCCTGCGGACGCCGCTGGCTCAAGTCGGCACACCCCGGCACCGTCCTCAGCATCTCGGCCACGTATGCGCCGGTCGGCTCGGCCTACGTCGTGCCCTCCGCCGTCTCAAAAGCCGGGGTCGAAGCCCTCATGCGCAGCCTCGCCGTCGAGTGGGGCAACCGCGGCATTCGTATGAATGCCATCGCTCCGGGCCCGATTCCTACGCAGGGCGCGTTCTCGCGCGTGGTGCCCCTTCCTCAGCTTGAAACCATCGCACTCGACCGAAACCCACAACACCGCTTCGGCACCGTCGAAGAGTTGGCTAACCTTGCGGCTTTCATTGTGAGTGACGGCTCCGCCTACATCAACGGCGAAGTCATCCGCATGGACGGCGGCGAGTTCCTGCAAGGCGCAGGAGAATTCAGCAACTTGGGAAGAGTACTTACTAACGAAGACTGGGAGTCGCTAAAGCCGCGCAAACGCTCAACTCCGTGAAAGCATGCGCGTGTAAAGTGCCACCATCTTCGGGCGGAGTTTCTTAGCGCCCTTAGCGGTGAAAGGCTTTTTCGTTTAGCTCGCGATGCGCGCTTCGGAAATCATCGCGCCTACTACCGCCCGTCTTTCGACGGCATCACAATCCCCTTCAGCAACAGGTTGACCAGGCTCAGCACAATTGCGCCGATAAAGGCCGCGAAAAATCCGCGCACCTGAAATCCCGGCACCACCGCCGATGCCAATTCCAGCATCAGCGCGTTGATCACAAACCAGAACAGTCCCAACGTCAGCAGCGTCAAAGGAAAGGTGATGATCTTGAGCAGCGCACCAATCGTTGCGTTGATGAACCCAATCGCCAAGGCCGCAATCAGGGCCGCAACCGCTCCGTTCACGTGCACTCCTGGAACCACCTGAGCGACGATCCATACCGCGACGGCGCTCAGCACCCAATTCAAAAGTAGCCGCATGCGTATCTCCTCAACGTCAGAAAACTATAGGCGCAATCCAATCGTTTGTCATTCCGAGCGCAGCCGGAGCAAAAGCGACGGCAACGGAGGAACCTGCTGTTCCTATCCCCAGGTCACACGCACAAAAAATTAGCCGCACACTCGCCGCCACCGAAGCCCCATACGATACACTACGCAATTCGACATCAAGGAGGATTCCTATGCCCGACCCCGCCCTCAGCGGATCCGAATTCAAAAAGCAACTTCGCGCTGGACAGCCTAAGATGGGCCTGTTTCTCAACGCCCACAGCCCCACCGTCGCCGAGCAACTCGCGCACTCCGGCTACGACTGGCTGCTCGTTGACACCCAGCACGGCCCCATGGGCTACGAAAAACTTTCTGCAATGCTCAGCGGCATCGCCAACGGCGGCGCGAAATCGCTGGTCCGCGTCGGCAGCTATGCCGACCGCCCCGGCATCCAGCAGGCCCTCGACATGGGCGCCGACGGCGTCCTCATCCCCTACATCAATACCGCCGATGAAGCCCGCGAGGCCGTCAGCTGCGCAAAGTATCCCACGGTCGGCACGCGATCTGTTTACTTCCCGCAGCGCAGCATGAACAAAGGCGGACTCCTCGGCTATGCCGGCAACTGGAACAACGAAGGCATCGTCGCGTTACAAGTCGAGACCGCGTCCTGCATTGAGAACATCGCTGAAATCGCCGCCGTACCCGGCGTCGACATCCTCTTCCTCGGACAGAACGATCTCTGCATGTCGATGGGCCTCTACAACAAATACGAGTTCCCGCACATGTACACCTCACCCGAACTCGACGCGGCCACCAGGAAGTTGGTCGAGCACGCACGCAAGAACAACGTCATCCTGGGCCTGTTCCTCTTCGGCACCGCGCGCGTCGGCGAATTCCTCGAAAAAGGATTCACCTTCATCAGCATCGGCAACGACCTGCACCACGTCTTGACCCAAGCCGGAGCCTACGTCGCCGACATGGAGAACATCGCGAAAGAAAAAGGCAAGTCGTGGAAGCGCCGTTCCACCGCGTTGTTCTAAAATTTCGCGTCGTCAGTCGTTGGTCGTTAGTCGCTGGCTGGTTTAAGCTAACGACCAGCGACTAACGACCAACGACCGCCCAATGATCCTCACCGAAATCGAAACCCGCGTTCTCGGCGCCCTGATCGAAAAAGACATCACCACGCCCGACTACTATCCGCTCTCGTTGAACGCCCTGGTCAACGCCTGCAACCAAAAAAACAATCGCGACCCGGTGATGACTCTCGACGAAACCGCGGTCCGCGACGCCCTGGCAAGCCTGCAAGAAAAGCGCATGGCCGGCCCCGCCAGCGGAGCCGACAGCCGCGTCACCAAGTTCGAACACCGCCTGCAGGAAGTCTTCAATTTTGACCGCCGCGAAATCGCCATCGTCTGCGTGCTTCTCCTCCGCGGTCCGCAAACTCCCGGAGAGCTCCGCAGCCGCACCGACCGCATGTATCACTTCGAGGCGCTCGACGACGTGGTCGCCACCCTTGACCGCCTTGCCCAGCGCGAACCATCCCTGGCCCGCGTTCTCCCCCGCCAACCCGGCACCAAAGAATCCCGCTACACGCACCTCTTCTCCGGCGAGCCCGTCATACCCGAGGGAAGTGAGTACCCAGCGCGGGCAGATGTGATGCGAGCAACCTCGCCCGCGACAGCCGTCGCAAACCCCACTGTCGAGCGTTTAGCCACGTTGGAAGAAGAGGTCTCGCGGCTTCGCGCCGAACTGTCCGAAGTGCAGCAGCAACTAGCCACCTTTCGCAAACAATTCGAATGATTCGTTTAGGGACAGCCGCGTAAGCCTGCCCTGAGCGAAGTCGAAGGGTCTGTCCGCCGGGCGACGCTCCCGGTCGGCCATCATGGAACTTTCCCGCCGCCCCCGACGTACAATTCTCTAGAGAGAAGGAGATCTCCGCCATGTTCACTTTCCTGCTCTGGTGCATCTTGTTCATTCTGTGCTGGCCCTTAGCGTTGCTGGCTCTGGTCGCCTATCCCTTCGTGTGGCTGCTCCTGCTCCCGTTCCGAATCGTCGGCGTCGCCGTCCACGGAGTTCTGGAAGTCATCTTCCTGGCAATCACATTACCCTTCCGCCTGCTGGCGGCACCATTCCGAATCTGAGCTCAATTGTCATCACGCGAGGTCGAAGGACCTCTATCGCTGAGCGGCGCCTTCCCCACTCCGCCCGCCTTGTTGTAACCTCATAACACGCCACCTTCGTAGGAGGCCTCATGCATCGCCGCGAATTCCTCATTCGCTCCGCCACCGCCGCAGGCGCGGCCTGGCTCAGCTCAAAGTCCATACTCAGCGCACTTGCGGACCAAGCTCTCACCTCGAAATTCAGCGCCTCCGATACGGTCACCCTCGGCAACACCGGCATCAAGACCAGTCGCCTCGCCATGGGCACCGGCACCGTCGGCTCCGGACATCACTCACACCAAACTGCGCTCGGCGTCAAAGGCCTTTCCGACCTTCTCCTCAACGGATACGATCACGGCTTGCGCTTCTTCGACGCCGCCGACTCTTACGGAAGTCATCCTCACGTGGCCGAAGCGCTCAAGCACGTGCAGCGCGACAAAGTCACCGTCCTCACCAAGTCCTGGGCCCGCGACGCAGCCGGCATGCGCGGCGACCTCGATCGCTTCCGCCGCGAACTCGGCACCGACTATCTCGACGTCTGCCTGATGCACTGCGTCACCGAGGCTGACTGGACCACCCAATTCCGCGGCGCAATGGACGTCCTCTCCGAAGCAAAACAAAAGGGAATCATCCGCACCCACGGCTGCTCCTGCCACACCATCGAGGCCCTTCGCACCGCCGCGAAATCTCCGTGGGTGGAAATTGATCTCGCCCGTATCAACCCCATCGGCGCCTACATGGACTCCGATCCCGCAACGGTAGTTAGTGTCCTAAAAGAAATGAAAGCAGCTGGGAAAGCAGTAGTAGGAATGAAAATCCTAGGACAAGGCGACCTTCGCAACCGTCAAGACGAGGCCATCAAATACGCGCTGTCGCTAGGCTTGCTAGATGCATTCACCATCGGCGCTGAGAGCAAGCAAGAACAGGAAGACCTGATCCGCCGCATCGCCGCCGCTTAAGTTACGTGGAAAAACGGCCCTTCAGGCCGCGTCAAGGCTCTTTTGAGGAACACGAACGGGAAGGGCACGACTTCAGTCGTGCCGTAAACGCCGGATAACTCGGCGGCTTTAGCCGCTGAGGGATGCTCCCCTAACTCTCCATCACCTTCAGCCCCGGACTCACAATCAGCCGCGCCTCAGTCGCCCGCTGCACATCTTCCGCCGTCAATCCCGGCGCAACTTCCTCGAGCACCAACCCATCCCGAGTCACGCGAATGAAAGCCATCTCCGTCGCAATCGTATCCACAACGCGCACGCCCGTCAGCGGCAGCGTGCATTTCTTCAAAATTTTCGGAGCCCCTTCGCGCGTCGTATGCTCCATCGCCACCACCACGCGCCGCGCCCCAGCGACGAGGTCCATCGCCCCGCCCATCCCCTTCACCATCTTTCCCGGGATCATCCAATTCGCGAGGCTCCCCGTCTCATCCACTTCCATCGCGCCCAGCACGCTCAAATCAATATGCCCGCCCCGAATCATCGCAAATGAATCGGCGCTCGAAAAATACGAAGTCCCCGGCATCTCGCTCACCGTTTCCTTGCCGGCGTTAATCAGATCTGGATCCTCCGTGCCCTCGATCGGATACGGTCCAATCCCGAGCATCCCGTTCTCCGACTGCAGCGTGACCTCCATGCCCGCCGGCACGTGATTCGCAATCAGCGTAGGCATCCCAATCCCGAGGTTCACATAGAACCCATCGCGCAACTCGCGCGCAATCCGCTTCACAATCCGTTCGCGTTTATCGACGTCTTTTCCTGGCTTATTCATGGCAGTAATATCGTTGGTCGTCGGTCGTTAGTCATTGTCCACTCTATCCATCTGTCATCCTGAGCGAGGATTTTGCTTCGCGCGATCAGCGAAGCAAACCGCAGTCGAAGGATCCCTACCGCGGTCCACACATCCCAGCATCGAGAGGTTCTCACTGGGTACTGGCTACTGGGTACCGCTCTTCCGCACCGTCCGTCTCTCAATCCTCCGCTCGTACAACTCGCCCTTAAAAATTCTCTTCACATAAATCGAAGGTGTATGAACCGAATCCCCATCCAACTCCCCGACCTCTACCAGATTCTCGACCTCAGCAATCGTGACCTTCGCCGCCGTCGCCATCATGGGATTAAAATTCCGGGCGGTTTTGCGATAGACCAAATTTCCTTCGCGGTCGCCCTTCCAAGCCTTCACAAACGCAAAGTCCGCCTTCAACCCGCGCTCCATCACGTACGTACGCCCATCAAACTCGCGCGTCTCCTTGCCCTCGGCAACAATCGTCCCCACGCCAGTCGGAGTAAAAAACGCCGGAATCCCTGCGCCCCCCGCGCGAATCCGCTCTGAGAACGTCCCCTGCGGAACAAGATCAAGCTTGATCTTCCCACTCAGCACCAACTCTTCCAGCAACTTGTTCTCGCCAACGTAAGTTCCAATGTGATGCACAATCTGCCCCGCCGCCAGCAGCAGGCCGTTACCGACGCCATCAATCCCCACATTGTTGCTGATGGTATGAAGATTCTTCGTCCCCTTGCGGGCCAGCGCTCGAATCAAGTTCTCCGGCATTCCGCACAAGCCGAAGCCCCCGATCATGATCGTCGCCCCGTTAAACACGTCGCGGATGGCCTCATCCGCATTCGCCACCACTTTATTCATAGCGTCCGCATTCTAAATGAAAATCACAGATGACAGCACTCTCGGCGCGATCCGCGTCTGCCACCGCAAACAATCATTTGACAATCTCGTGACATGACAGCGCATCCAAACCCCTGCCAGCCGCGTCAAACACTGCAGAACAAGAAAGCGACTTTCGAAAGTGGTTGGCTCTGGTTGTAAGAAGCGGTGATAGACGTTGGACGCAGAGCACACGGGAGCGAACCTTCTCCCGTGCAATGCGGCAGCCCGGTTGCAAGCCCGGGCGCATCGAGCACTCACATGTCTCCACTCGCCGAATTCGATCGTAAACTGGAGCGACTCATCCGGGAGATTAACCTCCGAATCATCGTCCCACGCTGGAATGAGTTTGACACCGTCTGGGAGACGGCCAACAAAACCTGCGACCGTTACGAACTCAAGAAGGCTGCTTGATCCTGGTTATCGCTTCTTCGCCGGAACCTTCCTCAGCGCATGCGCCTGCTCAAACTCTGCGGCCAATTCCCGCGTCGCCAGGTTCTCGCGGATATGCGCCAGTCGCTGTTCCACCTTCCACAGCGCGGCCTCCAGATTTTTCTTGTTGCTGATTGCGATGTCCCGCCACATCGAATACGGGCTCGCCGATATTCGCGTCATCTCCTGCAGCGCGCGCCCGCCCGCCGGCAGCAGCGGAGCCTCATCGCCGAACTCCTCCACCAGCGCGGCCGCCAGCGCCGTTGAAATCATCTGCGGAACGTGGCTGATCCACCCACACAAGCGGTCATGCTCCGCCGCGGGCAGCACCGCAATCCGCGAGCCGATGGCATCAATCCAACCGGCAAACTCTGCGAGTAATCCTTCATTCAAATTCTGTCCCGGCAGCGGAGTGATAAACCAAACTGCTTTCTGAAATAAATCCGCATCCGCATAATCCACACCGCTTAACTCTTTCCCCGCCATCGGATGCCCCGCGAGAAATCTCTTCCCAGCATTCTTCCCAAACACTTGTGCCGCGCGCTCGACCACCGCAGCCTTCGTACTCCCGACGTCCGTGAGCAAAGCCCGAGTCGAAAGCCCCGGCCCCACGCGTTCAATCAGATCGCAAATCGCGAGCACCGGAGTCGCCAGCACCACGATCTGACTCCCATGCACGGCGTCCCCCGGATTCGCCGACCCGCTGTCAATCGCGCCGCGCATCCGCGCCCGCTCGAGCGTCCCCTCGCGATCGCACCCAATAATCCGTCCCGCAAACTTCTTCTTCCGGAGCGCCAGCCCCAGCGACCCGCCAATCAGGCCGGTCCCGATAATCGTGATTTGCCGAATCGGCATAAGGAAATTGAGTAATTGTGGAATCTGGTAATTGAGTAATTTGAAAGACGGACCGCGCGGATTTTAAATTACACAATTACTAAATTACCCATTTACCCAATCGTTCTCCCCACCGCCGGCGCAATCATCCTCAGCTCATCCATCAATTTCGCGAACTGCTCGGGAAACAGCGACTGCGCCCCATCTGACCACGCCTTATTCGGATCGCAATGAACCTCAATCAGCAGTGCATCCGCTCCCGCTGCCACCGACGCCCGCGCCATCGGCGCAACTTTGTCCCGTCGGCCCGTCCCGTGCGACGGATCCGCCGTCATCGGCAGATGCGACAGTTTGTGAATAATCGGAATCGCCGAAATATCCATTGTGTTCCGCGTATACGTCTCAAACGTCCGGATGCCGCGCTCGCACAGAATCACGTCGTAGTTCCCGCCCGACATGATGTATTCCGCCGATAGGAGCAACTCTTCGAAAGTCGACGCGATCCCACGCTTCAGCAGTACGGGCTTGCGCACCTTCCCCAGTTCGCGCAGCAGATTAAAGTTCTGCATGTTGCGCGCGCCCACCTGCAAAATGTCTACGTAAGGCAGCATCATCGGAATCTGCGAGATCTCCATGACCTCGCTGATCACCAGCAGGTTGAACTTCTCTCCCGCCTCGCGCAGCAACTTCAACGCATCCTCTCCGTGTCCCTGAAACGAATACGGAGAACTTCGCGGCTTGAATGCCCCACCCCGCAGCACTTTCGCGCCAGCCTTCGCCACGGCTTCCGCCGAAGAAAAAATCTGCTCCCGCGTCTCCACCGAGCACGGCCCGGCCATCACCACAATTTCGTTCCTGCCAACGTCGATCCCGTTAGGAAGCTTGACGATCGTCCCCTCCGGACGAAAACTTCTCCCCGCCAATTTATACGGTGAACTGATGCGATGGACTTCCTGCACCCCGGGCAGCAACTCCAGGATGCGGATATCGAAATCAATCCCCGACCCCACCGCCCCAAGGACAGTCATCCGCGCCCCCGTCGAGCGGTGTACTTCAAATCCCATCTTCACCAGGTGTTCAATCACCTGCTGAATCTGGGCCTCATCCGCGCCTTCCTGCATCGCCACAATCATAGAAAAAAGCCTTCAGCTTTCAGCCGTCAGCCATCAGCTACTCCGCTCCTCTAAAAACTGACAGCTGAAAGCAATTCAGTCATTCACTTCCGAATCCAATTCCGTCCCCGTCTTCGCCGCCTCGCCCTTGGTCACAATCTCTTCCTTCTGAATATTCCGCATCACGTCAATAATGCGCTCGTAAATCCGCACCAGATCCCGCCCCGGCAACGGCCCCGGATTCACTTCCTGCACATTCGTAAACACAATCCGCTCGCGGTCCGGCTCATAAATCGGCATCGAAGTATTGCGCTTGAGCCTCCCAATCTCCACCGCAGCCCGAGCCCGCTCACTCAAAAGCTCGACGAGCCTCCGGTCGAGTTCATCAATCTTCTTTCGCCAATCTTCGATATTCATGAGTTGCCCAGGGTGCCCCATTCTAAAATCGCGGTTTGTGCGATTTTAGAGTGGGGATCTTGATCTCGTATCCGGTATCCATCAGCCTCACCGCGCCGCCGCTGATGGCTGGGTGCTGACAGCCGTAAGCTGCCTGACAAACTCCCCCACAGCCGCCGCCTCCCGCCCGCGATTTCTCTCGATCGTCTCCACGATCGCACTCCCCACGACGACCGCATCCGCAAACGAACCCACTTCCGCGAACTGCCCGGAAGTAGAAATCCCAAATCCCAACGCCACCGGCAACTTCGTCACGCGTCTTAGCCGCTTGACCAACTTTTGCGCATCCTCGGTAAGCGACTGCCGTTGCCCCGTCACGCCCGTCCTCGACACCGCATACACAAATCCCCGCGAAGCGTCCGCGATCCGCTTCAATCGCTCGTCCGGAGACGTGGGCGCCGCCAGAAACACCGGAGCCAGATCATGCCCCCGCATCGCCCGCAAATAATCCCCTGCCTCTTCCACCGGCAAGTCGGTTACGAGCGCACCGTCCACACCCGCCGCCCGCGCCACTTTGCAGAACTTCTCCATCCCCATCCGCAGAATCGGATTCAGATACGAAAACACGATCAGCCCCGTGGACTGCGCATGCTGCCGCACTTCGGCCGCCAACGTCAGCACCTGCGCCAAAGACGTCCCATGCTTCAACGCCCGTTCACTCGCGCGCTGGATCACCGGCCCATCCGCCACCGGATCACTGAACGGCACGCCCAACTCAATCACATCCGCCCCAGCCTCAATCGCTGCTAGCACGATCTCCCGCGTAGTCGCGAGATCCGGATCCCCGCAAGTCACATAC